>Ga0209345_10000747_pt1 | contig 41417 bp, 36 predicted proteins | sample Cruoilmetagenom7_FD_187294 | JGI IMG/M metagenome (GOLD analysis project Ga0209345, IMG submission 187294) | Oil polluted marine microbial communities from Coal Oil Point, Santa Barbara, California, USA - Sample 7 (SPAdes) (version 2) | ecosystem: Environmental > Aquatic > Marine > Oil seeps ...
AAGCCGCGCCCAGCCTTCCTCGTCTTCTGCAGGAAGCTCCAGCCACTTGAGACCGGTCGGCGATGCCGCCGCCTGGGTGGCGAAAGTAGTCGTCGAAAGCGTGGTGATCGCGTCAACCTGGCCGTTGAGGAAGGCTTCCCAGGAAGCACCGAAACTTGCAACGTCAACGCGCTCCACATCGTCCCAGGTCAGGCCGCCAAAGGCCAGGAAGGCAGCGACGTTGTTTTGCAGGGCAGGCGAGCTGACCACCCAGCCAACCCGTTTGCCCTTGAGGTCGGCTGCGCTTTCGATGTCGCTGTCACCCTGCAATGCGAGCGTGAAGCAGTTGTTCGAGTTGGCGCCGATCAGGAGCTCGATATTCTGCGGGCCGAGTTCGGGGGCTGCGAAAGCCTCCGTGCCTTCGAAGGCGTTGTAGGCTTCCGAGCCGAGCAGGGCAAAATCGACGCGGCCCTGCTTGGCCGGGAGCAGACGGGCCACATCGGACGTGGCCGGCAATACCCGCAAACTCACGCCGTAGCCGTCGCTGATCGCCTTGCCCATCGCCACGGCCTGGGCATAACCGGCCGAACCCACATCATAGGTGGTCATCGACATGGTGTTGGGCAGTTTGACATCCTCGGCCATACCCGGGACTGCCGTTGACGCGAGCAAAATCGCTGCCGTGAAACTTGTGCGTAAAGACATGTGTTCCTCCTATTCAGGTCTTTGATGATCCAGCGGCTTGCTGTGCCGCGAGGGTTCTTCTCTCTTTCAGACGGGCGAGGATTGCCGGAAGGCGGTCCTCCGCCTGATCCGACAGATTTTGGTACAGGCTGTTGCCATGCGCATCGACGCCGACAATCAGCGGCCCGAATCCGCTGAACGAAAACCGCGACAGCCGGAATTGCTCGATGAGGTCGTCCCAGCCGGTTTCCAGCCGTTCGACCACACCTGCGCTCAGCATCGGTGCCGCGCCGCCTGGCATGGCGAAATAGACACCGCCAACGTCCTTCAAGGCCGCGACGACATCCTTCCCGACGCCGCCTTTGCCGGCGATCGCCGTAATTCCAAGGCCACGAACAATGGTGGGCAACAACGCGTCAAAGCGCGTCGAAGTGGTGGGATTGACGTAGTGTGGGAAAAACCGGCCGTCCTTCTCGTAACAACAGGTTCCCATATGGAAAAAGCTGCCACCGGTCAGATCGATCGGCAAAGGGTCTCCGGCGTTGATCGCGGCAACCATGCGCTGGTGGGTGGGGTAGCCGACCGTTACAGTGGCTTCGCCGTCGAGGATGACTCGCTCTCCAACCTTCAGGCTGCGCGCGGTGTCCGGCGAAAGCGGCAGGCTCAGGCGTCTCATTTCTTCATTATTCGACATGGACAACCCTGCCATCATTGTAAATGCGTGCCGTCGTGCGGCGGTTGATCCAGCAGTTGAAACAGACTGCAACCGGCACGAATCCGTGCCCGGATGAATAGTCGACGTGGACGGCCAGCGCGGTCGTATCGCCACCTTGCCCCATCGGCCCGAACCCGGTTGCATTGACGGCCTCGAGCAGCCGCGATTCCATGTCTGCGACGATCTGTTCGGGATGGGTGGTGCCGATGTGCCGGAGCGTCGCACGCTTGGCAAGCTTGGCCGCATTGTCAAAGTCGCCGCCGATGCCGACGCCGATGATGACGGGCGGGCAATGTTGCGAACCGGCCTTCATGACGCAGTCCATCACGTAGGATTCTATCTGCTCCATGGTCGGGTAGCTGAACACTTCCAGCGCCGCCCACCGGCCTGATCCAAGTGCCTTGGGTGAACAGGTGATCTCGATGAAATCTTCGCCGTCGGCGATGTCGAAACTCAGGTTCGGAATGTCCTTGCCGGCAAAGCTGCGTTCGAGGGTAAGGGGATGGGTGATGAATTTCAGGATTGGCGGATCGATCTGCTCCACCATGTCCGCAAACCCGTCGATGAAGGCGTTGCGGATGTCGCCATCAAGGCTCAGCCGGGTGCCGATTTTCACCACGAATGTCGGGAAGCCTGCATCCGAACAGGCGTGGCGGCCTTCTTCCTCGGTCTTGCGGGCTGACCTCTGTAGGAAACGAAGCGTCTTGCGCGACCGCTCATCACTTTCCTTGCTCTCAGCCTCAGCGAGTGCAGCGTGCGTATCTGCCGGGATCTTCTTCAGGGCGCGCGAGTAAAGCGCACAGGATGCCTCCCGAACCAGATCGTAAGTGATCGCCATGTTTTGTCTTCCTCATCGTTCTCGCCAACCGGCACGATCAAGCCTCACCCACTTCATTGGTCGAAACAAGGCGGTTCAAATTGCGTTTCGTTAGGCGAAATGCAGTCGACGCTCGCTTGCGGCGCGACAGTGGAGTTGAGAAGTTCCACGAAACGCCTCAGGGAGCCAAAATGAACGAGCAAAGTCAGACTTTTCGTGAAAAGCTGTTGGAGGGCCGGTTTCTCTTCGGCAGCTTCATGAAGATCGCCCACACCATGCCCACGGAAGTTCTCGGTAGCTTGAACTATGATTTCGTGGTGATTGACGAAGAGCATGCGCCGATCAACCGCGAAAGCACCGATCGCATCCTGCTGGCCTGCAAGGCGCACGGTATGGGCGGACTGGTGCGGGTTCAGAACGGGGACGCCTCGACCATTCTCTCGGTCATCGACTGCGGCGCCGACGGCGTTCTGGTTCCGCACGTCGACAGTGCCGCAAAGGCGCGCGAGATTGTTTCGGCGGCTCGGTACCGCTCAGGGTCACGCGGATATTCCGCAACAACCCGGGCCGGCAATTTTGGAAGCCGGACGATAGAAGCGCATCTGGATCAGCAGGATGCATCAATTGCGGTCATTGCCATGATCGAAGATCCCCCCGCGCTCGACCAACTCGATGAAATCCTGGCGGTCAAAGGGCTGGATGCGGTGTTCATCGGACGCGGCGACCTGACCGTAGCCTATGGCGAAACCAAGGCCGGCTCCGTCCCGGTCAAGGCGGCAAGCCGGAAAATCGCCGGGGCCGCACGCGCGGCAGGCAAGCCCATCTGTGTCATGACTGGCGGTGCAGCCGATGCCGGCGAGCTCGCAGAGCTCGGCGCAACAGCCTTTATCGTTTCATCCGACCAGACGTTCTTGCGCAACGCGGCTGCTTCGGCGCTGTCCGCCGTCCGCGAAACCGTCACCAGATAGACCGGGAACAAAAGCATGTACGACAAATCTGATCCGCGCGCGGCGCTTGCACCTGCAGCCGCCGGCAAACCGAAAACCGGTCTGATCGCGGAAGAGCAACTCGCCACGTTCTACGACTCGCCGCCACAGCTTGAGGACGAGACCGGCCGAACCTGGCTGGTGCGCGGTCACAACTTCATTGTCGCCTATTCCGAGCTGGTGCCGGGCGCCAAACTGGCTCGCAGCGGGCAACCGGATGAGTATGTTGTGCTGCTTCCCAACGCTCCGGCCGACATCACGGCTCTGGGTGAAACAAGGCACGTTCCGGCGAACTCCATCGCCTTTGTCCCGCCCGGCGACAGCCAGGTGGTTCTGCCGAGCGGCGGCAATGTCGTCCGGCTGTTTACCGTCAGGTCCGGCGACCTCCTGGAGCTTTGCCCGAATGCTGGCGCCTATGATGAGCGCCGCACACATATCCCCGAATTCCAGGCGTGGCCGGAACCTGCGGGTGGCCTGAAGATCCGGCACTATTCCCTGGACGTTCCAAAGCAGGAAGGCCGGTTTGGCCGGATATTCCGCTGCACGACCTTCATGGTGAACATGCTGGATGCTTATGACGGACCAAGGGACACCAGCAAGATGTCGCCGCATCACCATGACGATTTCGAGCAGTGTTCGCTCCTGCTCGAAGGTGAGTATACGCATCATCTGCGCTGGCCCTGGACCACGGATCTGGCTGACTGGAAGGCTGACAAGGCGATCAGCGTCGGCGCGCCGTCGGCCATCATCATCCCACCTCCGGTGGTTCACACCAGCCGGGCGACCGGCCCGGACAGGAACCAGATGGTCGATATCTTCTGCCCCCCTCGCTTGGACTTCAGCGAAAAGCCCGGTTGGGTCCTCAATGAAGAGGATTATCCGATCGATTGATGTTTTGCTGAACCGCCGCGCGTGTGCCCGGGGGCTCCAAGTGCGGATGCCCCCGTTGGCATTGTCCTGCGTACAAGTTGTTTGTTGGCGATCTCTGCCCTGCCGTAGCAGGCGTTGGCGGACGTGACCTGCTACTTGGCGGGTTTCCATTCCCGCGCCATGCGCTGGGCTTCGGCGATTTGGTCGCGGGTCATCTTCTTTGCTACGATATCGCGGTTTTCGGCGGCTTTATCTGCCCCCTGTGCTGCGGCCAAATTGAACCACATATGAGCCAACGCATAGTCCTGAGGCACGCCTTCACCGGTGGAATAGCTGTAACCAAGCTTGGCTTGCGCATCGGCGAGGCCTTTGTCGGCAGCCATTCGCACCCCTCCCGCTGCTTCGGCATAGTCCTGTGGTATGCCTTCTCCGACGGTAGTAAGACGTGCCGAGGTTGGACTGTGCATTGGTGTCCCCTTGCTCTGCGGCCAAGCGGATCCATTTCACGGCCTCTACATGGTCCTGAGGAATGCCTATGCAGTTGTAATAGGCCGTACTACATTGAGTTGTGCGCCTTGGTGGCCCTGTTCAGCGGCAAGGCGATGCCAATTTGCCGCTTGGGCAAAGTCCTGCGGCAGACCTTGGCCTTTGTAGTAGAATACGCCTAGGAAAATTGACCATCGGTATGTCCCTGTTTGGCATTTTCCTCCACATGCCTAGCCGCCATAGTGAAATCGCCCGCCTTGAACGCAGCGATCCCCTTCTCAAAGGGTCCGGCTGAAGCGATAATCGTTGAGCGCGGTGAAGCACTGGATGAACACGCGGAACGGGCGGGGCTGGCGATACCTTAGCGATTGGTCATTGTAATTTGGGGGGAGGCCCATGCGCTTGTTGTTCCTTTTTCTCAGCTTCCTGTTTGCCATGTCTCAATTGACTTGGGCAAAGCCGCAATGCGACCAGAAATATGGCATCCGGGCCACGGAGGCTGATGGTGTTCGACACGTCGTGTATGGCTCTGACGGGGTAGCGTACAATAGCAATGTCTACTTTGAGGAGTGGCGACAATCCAAATTGGCTTGGCGGGCAAGCGCAAAAATCACGTGTTCAAACGGTGCCGTGACTTGTTACGCACTTGTCGAAAATGCGAGTGGGCTGCCTGGAGTCGATTCGACGACTGACGTGGTTCTTGAAGAAATAGATGAGAATGCGGACGGTTTGCCTGAATGGGTGGTGTTCGCGGGATTGGGGCAGGGTCTTTACTATAGCGGTGGAGCCAAGGTCGAATGGTTCAATGGGTTCGGGCCCACAGAATATGACCGAATCACGATGCCGAACATTTATCGGTTTCTTGACTGTCGCGAACGAGGCGAACTAGCGCTTTTCATACCAGCGGGCGTATCGGACGCCTCGTTTTTCGACCAGCTTCTGGAAAAGTCAAAGGACAGACGCGTTCGCGCGTTCATAACAGCGACATAAAAGCCTCCGGATCGAATTTTCCGGCAAAGAGCCGCTCAAATGCTTCTTCGACTTCAACGACGTTCACGAAAACTTCCATCCCTGGTCGGCGGCGCGCGAATCATTCGACGCGTTGCAATTCTAGGCTTTGCCCGGAGAGAATACCGGTTTGTTTTCATAGGTCTAGATCGGACACTGGCGGCCTTCGTATAGAGCAGGTCGAAAGTCGAGGCTCATGCCATGCAGTCTCGATTTTCAGGACCCGGTCGCAAATTTCATGAGAACCGCATAGGCAGGGCGCAGGTTTCGCACACGACATGACGACGGACACTGTGGGTTCAGCGCTATTATCCGCCTGAAACCTCTACCTTTCCAGGTCGTCTCTATCGAGGGAAGCCGGAAATCTCGGCTGCCGGCTCGCCTTCCATGCGCCGAGCAGGAAGATGAAGCCGATGCCCCAGAAAATGCTGCCGACACCGGCCAGCTGAGCCATGCCGCCAAAGGCGAAAGGCGCTGTCACCTGGGTGACGCGATTGGCCATGATGCGAAGACCAAGCCCGGTCGGCAACTGATCCTTTGTGAGTGCGGCCAACGTCGTCGAGATCGAGATCGGCTGTCCTATACCCAGGCCAAGACCGAGCAGAAAGGAGACCGCGATCAGCGCAGACGTCTGCGAAAAGACGGGCACCAGAACGAACAGGACGCCCGAGACGGCAAACGAACTGGCGAGTACGAAATCGAGGCCCATGCGGGCGATCATCACCGGCATCATCCAGCGGATGAAAATGCCGGCCAGCGAGTTGATCGATATGATGAACCCTATCGTGGCCGCTGACATGCCGAGTTCTTGTCCAATGAGCGGGAAATAGGCGACGTACATATCCTTGGCCATGAGCACGAGTGCGCTGATATAGAGGGCGCGGCGAAGCTTCGGGCGCTTGAGAAGGTCAAGAGCCGAGGTGGGTCCTTCATGTCCCTCGGCCCGGTCTTGCGTGCTGGGCTTGATCGGCAGGCAGAGGGTTGAAACGGCGAGGCCGACCACTGCCGCCGCAGCAAACGCATATCCATAGCCGAATTCGGAGCCGATCAATCCGCCGATCGACGGGCCGAGGAAGGTGCTGATCGATGCTGTGACCATATAACGCGAGATATTGTGGTCGCGCGTGGAGTCGGTTGAATTTTCTTCAATCAGGGCAAGGGTGAAAACAAGCACCCCTGAAAAACACATGCCGGTCAGCAGCTGTGACAGATACAGGCCGGTGATGTTGGGAGCCAGAAAGGGGATCATCAGCCCTACGCTCGCCAACCCGGAAAAAGTCAGCACGCGCAGCCTCAGTGTCAGTGAACGGGTGAGGTGGGACAGCGGAATGATCAGCGCTGCAGGCAGCAGGGAAAAGGCGGAAGTCAAAAGCCCGACATCGAACGCCGATGCGCCCCAGTCATGTGCCTGGAGCGCAACCAAAGGCCGCGTGCCATAGACGCAACCAATCAGGATGCTTGCGACCGCTATCGCGAGGCGCGTGTTTCTCTTCGTGTCCGTGGGGGCTGATTTGGACTGCGTCTCGTCACCTGGGTGCACCATACTAAAATCGCGCCGCCGACGCGGCTCTTTCAGTTTTGCGATGGTCGAAGTGCGATTGCGCGGTTGCAAAACGCTCCAGCGCGACCTTGCCGACCCTGTTTCAATGCGTCGTGAGGAATGATCACCACGGGCATCGGAAATTGTCCAGAAGTTTTTCTTGACAAAAAAAATTTTCGTATATAAAAAAATCACCATAGGCACTGACGAAGCTTGAGCGCCGGGAGCCGGGAGCAGAAGGCCGATGAGCGGTGATTGGGCTCGCAAAGAGCCAAGGGGGACGTCTTTTGAATGAATTGACAAATAGAGAGGTCGCTTTCACCGCGCGGAACAGTTTTCGTGCAGCGATGGGCATTGAGGTCGAGAGCGTCGATGCCGGCTCTGCGGTGTTGTCGCTGCCCGTCAAGGAGCACCTGCTGCAGACGTCAAGATTCGTGCACGGCGGAGTCCTGGCCGTGATGGTCGATGCGGTTATCGGCACGGCAGTGCGTTCGCTTCTGCCGAGTGGTGTCACCGCTGTCACGGCCGAGATGAACATCAACTACATCCGGCCCGTGAAGGACGGAAAGATTTTTGCCCGCGGGCAGGTTGTGCACCAAGGCGCATCGCTGCTGGTCGGCACTGCGAATATCGAGGATGAGCAAGGAAAATTGCTCGCAACTGGAAGGGCGACGTTTTTCGTGAAGACGTAGATGCCAGTCCGCTCGTTTCTAGGAACGAGAAATATGGTGCGGATAAACCCCCGCGCCGCCTGAATTTGTATCGAACTGAAACCTGGGAGGAACGACAGTGAGAATTACGAAATTTGCAAATGTTGCACTGGTTGCCGCGTCATTGGCGGTGTTTGGCGCGGGGACGGCTTCGGCCGCGGATGCAGACTGGAAGAAGAGCCTGGTGTTTGGTGGCGGCTCGCTGGGCGGTGTGTACTATACGGTGGCCGGCGCGATTTCGGATCTGGTCCAGCAGAAGGTTGAGGGCATCGATCGTGTCTCGACCATAACCGGCAGCACGACGCTATTCATTCCACAGATCCAGGAGAACAAGGTCGACATCATGCTCGGCACGCCGGACTCGATGTACTTCGGCTGGAGCGCCGAGGCAGGTCTGGGTTTCGACAAGGACGAGCGCTATGACAAGTTGCGCGTCGCAGGTGTCGCCTACATCAATATCATGGATCTCGTTGTTCTCAAGGAATCCGGCTTCGGCAAGATCGAGGACATCGCTGATGGCCGTGTTGGGGTCTTGAGTGCCACCCTGAAGGTCCCGATGGAACTCTATCTCAAGGCACATGGCATCGAGGATCCGCAAGTCACAATCATCGGCGACTGGAACCAGATGGCCCAGGCCCTTCGTGACGGCAGTATTGCGGCGATGCAGGGCATTTCCACCCATCCCACTCCGGCGATTACCGAGTTGGGCAATGCGGTCGACCTGCAGCTCCTGTCCTACAGCAGCGATGCTGCGGTGAAGGACTTCCTGTCCAACCCGACAACGCGCTTCTTCCAGAAGGCAGTTCAGCCGGCGGGAACCTATGACTGGCAAACCGAAGACTACGCCACGATCGGACGCGGAACGACCGTGATCGTCAGCGCCGACTTGCCGGATGACGAAGTCTACGCGATCGTCAAGACGATCTACGAGAATACCGACGCACTCAAGAAGGTGCATCCGTCGGCTGCCGACTTCACTACCGCCATGGTGCAGGAATATCTCGATGCAGGTGTCATCCAGATCCCGTTCCACCCAGGTGCGCGCCGCTACTTCGAGGAGCAGGGCGTGAAGATCCCGGATTCGGTTCCCGCAGCCGAGTAGAAATCCATCTGGCCGCCTGGTTCGCCGGGCGGCCGGTTCCCCATCCAAGTCCAATCCCGCTGCCTGCCCGCGACAACCGTGGAGTGATGAACTGTGTCTGCGCCCTCGATTCAGGAGATCCAATGGGATCTCGACCCTCTGTTGAACCCGAAGTCGATAGCGATCGTCGGTGCGTCGGAAACTTCGTTTTTCAGCTCGCTTCTGATGCAGAACCTTCGCCACTTTGGTTTTGACGGGGCGATATATCCGATCAATCCCAAATACAAAGAGGTCGCGGGTCTCACCTGCTATCCGTCGCTGGCGGACATTCCTGCCGCGCCGGACAATGTCGCCATCATAGTGCGCAGGGATCTGGTGTTGAAAACGGTCGAGGACGCGATTGCCGCCGGGGCACGATCGGCCACCATCGTCTCTGCCGGGTTTGGCGAGACTGACGAACCGGAATGGTTGCAGGTCGAAGAACAGATACGCGACCTCTCGGTGAAACACGGTTTCCCGATCATGGGGCCCAATTGCCTGGGCACAATCAGCACACACCGAAATGTAGGCGCGCTCACAGCGCCCATTCGTGGCGGCTTGCACAAGGGCAATATTGCACTTGTGATGCAGAGTGGCGGATTGCTGCAAGGGCTGGCCATGCCCTTCTATCAGCGTGGCATCGGCCTCAGCTATGCTGTTTCCAGCGGCAACAACATGTCTCTGGACCTGTCCGATTTCATCGACCATTTTCTTGATGATCCGAATACCGATGTGATCTGCGCTTACGTCGAAGGTTTCAAGCAGCCTGAAAAATTCAAACGCGTGGCCCAGAAGGCGCTCGATCTGGGCAAGCCGATCATTGTGCTGAAGGTAGGCAAAAGTGAAAAGGCTGCCCAGGCAACACTGGCCCATACTGGAAGCTTGGCAGGGTCGGACAGCGTCATCAATGCCGTTTTCGAGAAGTACGGGGTTGTGCGCGTCGCCGACTTTGACGACCTGATTGAGACCTCGGCGGTCTTTGCCAGCAGTACAGACAGAATTGAATTGCCGGCGGGCAGCGGCATCGGTGTGTTGTCCGGGTCCGGTGGGTCCGTCAGCCTGTGCAGCGACCTGTCGGAGGAGTACGGTGTCAACGTGCCGGGATTGGCCCCGGAAACGAAGCAGAAGCTGATCGATGCGCTGCCGCCCTCGGCGATCGTTCTCAACCCGGTCGATGCCACCGCGCAGATCCTCAATGATTTCGAGCTGTACCGCACGACCATGCGTACACTCAGCGAAGATCCGAATATTGGCGTCGTGCTGTATTTGATGGCGCTGGGCTTGGCCAGCAACGATGTCCCACGGCACCAGAAGCTGCTCGAAATCGTCATCGATGTTGCAAAGACCATCGACAAGCCACTGGTTATCACCAGCCTGATGTCGCATTCACTGGACGATTGGCAGCGCGAATTTTTGTCGAACCACAAGGAATTTGCCTACACGCAGGGTATAGGCAAGTCATTGAAGGCGATTCAGTCGCTGATTGATTATAATGCCGCCTATCATCGCAACATCAGGAGGGGGGCCGGGCCTGCCCCGGCAAATGCTACGCGCCGGGAAAAGGCACTTGCCTACCTAGCCAGCGTCGGTCGTGCCGTCCTGACCGAGCATGAAACCAAGAAACTGCTCGCCATCTACGGCATCGACACGAGCAAGGAAGTGCGTGTCGAAACCGAAGATGAGGCGGTCAAGGCGGCCGAAGCCATCGGTTACCCGGTGGTGATGAAGGTCGACTCCCCTGACATCCTGCACAAGACGGATGCCGGCGGCGTGAAAGTGGGTGTCGGCAACGCTGAAGACGTGCGCAAGGCCTTTCGCGATATCATCGAGAGTGCGCGGCATTACAATGCCGATGCCGATATTCTCGGCGTGCTTATCCAAGAGTTCATTTCCGGCGGAAGTGAAACCATCATCGGTGTGACATCCGATCCCCAGTTCGGTCCGTCAGTGATGTTCGGCATGGGGGGCATCTTTGTCGAAGTGTTCGAGGACAGCGTGTTCAAGGTGCCGCCGATTTCTGCGCGCGAGGCACGCGGGATGGTCGAAAGCATCAAGGGCTACAAGATCCTGCGCGGTACCCGGGGCAAGCCAGCTCTGGATATAGACGCCCTGATTACGGCGTTGCAGGCCATAGGCGCGATGGTGGACGAACTCTCGGATGTGATCGAGGAAATGGACATCAATCCGCTGATCGTTCTGCCCGAGGGCAAAGGGGTAAAGGCCGCCGACGGTCTGCTCGTTGTGAGGCGGTCGGATGGATAGGTTGCAGCCGCCACTGCCGACGCGTCTCACAGACCTTTTGGGTATTGATTACCCGATTGTCCAAGGTGGCATGGTTTGGGCCGCCGGCTCGAGTCTGGTCGCGGCTGTATCGGCGGCGGGCGGATTGGGTCTGCTTGGATCCGGATCGATGTATCCGGATGTCCTGCGCGAGGAGATCAGACGGGTAAAGGCGGCGACCGACAGACCTTTTGGCGTGAACGTGTCACTGCGCCGGGATGACTCGCCGACCCTCCTGCAGATCGTTCTTGAAGAGGGCGTACCGGTGATCAGCTGTTCACTGGGCAATCCGAATATCTACGTCGAAAAGATGAAGGCCCGAGGCATCAAGACGCTGCACGTTGTCACCAATACAAAACACGCAGCAAAGGCCGAACAGGCAGGTGTCGATGCACTGATTGCAGTCGGAATAGAGGCCGGTGGACATCCAGGTCCCGACGAACTTGCACTGACGACACTGATCCCGCAGCTGCATGACGCAACCAGTCTGCCCGTGGTGGCTGCAGGCGGCATCGTCGATGGGCGGGGCCTGGCGGCCGCGCTGGCGCTTGGCGCTGACGGTGTCCAGATCGGCACGCGCTTCATAGCGACGACCGAAGCATCAGTGCATCCCAGTTACAAGGAAATGCTTGTTCAGGCCGGCCCGACAGATTCTGTCCTGATCGCCAGGAACGTCGAGCTTGTTCGCGTACTGAAGAACGATTTTGCAGCCCGGATCGCAAAGGCGCAGGCCGATGGTGCTTCGGCAACGGAGCTTCACGAGCTGCTGCGCGAAGGGCGCCCCAAGCTGACAATGTACGAAGGTGATGTTCAGAACGGGCAGGTTCAGGCCGGCCAGGGGGTCGGGATGATCCGGGACATCCTCCCGACTGCCGAACTGATCCAGAGAATGATCACGCAATACCGGCAATCCAGATCGGCAATGCCGGGCTGAGCTTGTGCAGAAATCCTACGGAAGCTTGTTGGACATGATGGAAGACAAAACAGTACTGCTCGAAACGACCGACCAAGGCGTGGCAATCGTGACGCTAAATCGGCCCAAGGCAATGAACGCGATCAATACCGATCTGAAAATCGAGTTGCTGGATGTCATGCGGCAGGTTTCCAGCGATCCGAAGCTCAAGGTTGTGGTCTTGACCGGGGCAGGGCGCGCCTTTTGTGCCGGCGGCGATGTCAAGGAAATGGGCGGGGAGCGCACGCCGGTCGAGCGCCGCGACACGATGCGCAACTACCTGCATGAAACATTGTTGCTCATGCACAAGATGGAAAAGCCGGTGATCGCTGCGGTAAACGGCTTTGCCGTGGGTGCGGGATGCAACCTCGCAATGGCCGCTGACATCATACTGGCGTCAGATGAAGCCACATTCGCACAGATATTCGTGAAGGTCGGATTGGTACCTGACGCGGGCGGGTTCTACCTGCTGCCGCGGCTGGTCGGCATGCCTAAAGCCAAGGAATTGGTGTTTCGGGGCAACAAGATCGACGCTCGCGAGGCGGAACGGATCGGCATGGTCAATGCTGTTTTCCCGGCGGGCGAGCTGATGGATCAGGCGCATGCCATGGCGAGAGAGCTTGCGCACGGCCCGACCAAGGCGATCGGTATCGCAAAAACCATGCTGAACCAGAGCGCGGAAATGAATTTTGCCTCGGCGCTCGACTATGAGGCCGCTGTTCAGGCGATCGTGGCAACAACCGATGACCACCGCGAGGGTGTGAAAGCGTTTGCCGAGAAACGGATGCCGAAATTCGGCAAGTAAAAACAGAAAAAACTCAAGGAGCGGATCATGTCGGAAGTAGTAGTTGTCGAACGAAACGGAAAGATTGCCAGCATAATTCTCAATCGGCCCGATAAGCTGAACGCGCTCAATCGCGAAGTTTTTGAGGCATTTGATGCGGCGTTGATCGAGCTCGAGCATGATGATGACGTCGCGGTGGTAATCATCAAGGGTGCCGGGCGTGCATTCTGCGTCGGCTACGACGTCGGCACCGACAATCCGGAACGCAGCAAACTGAAATCGGTCACAGCTGATCGTGACCGCCTCGAGGTTAATGTTGAGCGCTGGTTGCGGGTGTGGGATTTTCCGAAGCCGGTGATCGGTCAGGTTCACGGCTACGCGCTTGCAGGCGGAACACAGCTGCTCACCTGTTGTGACATCGTCATCACTGCCGAGGACGCGAAGTTCGGGTTTCCATCGGTGCCGTTGGGTGGCGGGTATGTCGGGCCAATGTGGACGCATGTTGTCGGCGCCCAGCGTTCCAAATTGATGGACTTTACCGCCGGCAGCCAGATCGACGGCAAGCGGGCGGTTGAATGGGGCATGGCAACACTCGCATTTCCGGCCGAGCGGCTTGAGGAAGAAACGCTCGATATCGCGCGCAAGATCGCAAGGACTCCCGCCGACATTCTCAGGCTGAAGAAAAAGGCAATCAATCGAGTCATTGAAGGCGGTGACTTCAGAACCTCTGTGCTGAATGGCGCACTGTGGGATTCGATCATTCACCAGGCTGACGGCGTGAAGCTCACATCGCAGAAAATCTCGGAACTGGGCGTGCGAGGTGCCGTGGACTGGTTCAACAGCCAGGACGTGTAACCACTGTCTATCAAACTGGAGTTTGCAATTATGACCTATAATGTGCCGGATTATGACGACCTGCCCTATCACGAAGAACTGGAGATGAGGTCCGCATGGGGCGTATTCGGTGACGACGATCAGATAGGCACCCTCAATTTCATTACCAACGAATGCGTGAAGGCAGCGGGAGCGGAAGTCCAGAAGGGCAAGGTCTTCAACCTGTCCTTGCCGCTGAACTTGCCCGATCCGCCGATCTTTCGCGAGAGCTACAAGCATGTGATCTATCGTCCGAGCCGCAATTCGCAGGATGATTATCTCGACAATTTCTACATGCAGAATTCTACCCAGTGGGACAGCTTGCGGCACATCCAGGCGCGCGAGTTCGGTTTCTATAACGGGGTCAGCGAACAAGACGCGGGCCCCGATGGCGACAAGCTCGGCATTGATCGTTACGTTGAGAAGGGCATCGTCGGCCGCGGCGTACTGGTTGACGTGCCGCGATATTTTGCAGCCAAGGGCGAACCTTACAATGCCCGCGAGGAAACTTTCATCGGCCCGGACTTGCTGGATGCCATTCTGGAGCACCAAGGCACACGGCTGCAGCCAGGCGATCTGTTGTTGCTCCGCACCGGCTACGTCCGCGCTTATCTGGATGCCTCGCGGGAAGAACGCGAAGGCTTCAAGGGCCGCAGCCACTGCGCCGGCCTGACAGCAAGTGAGCCAACTGCGCGCTATCTCTGGAACAAGCGGATTGCGGCGATTTGCGCAGACAATCCCGCGGTCGAAGTGATCCCCGGACGACCGGAGGACGGTTTCCTGCATCGCCGGCTTATTCCGATGCTTGGCTTCGCACTTGGAGAACTGTTCGACTACGAGGCGCTTGCGGCCGATTGCGCTGAGGACCGCCGTTACACGTGCAGCTTCACAGGTGTGCCGCTCTACATCCCAGGCGGCGTCGGTTCGCCCGGAAACGCGGTCGCCGTCAAGTAATTGGTCATAATATGCGGGGGATCCCATGGATCTGAGAGAGACTGAACAACAGCACGACTACCGGATGAAGGCGCGCGCCTGGCTCGAAGTCAATGCGCCACGGAACTGGGAACTCGTAGTCGAGAACTACACGGAACTGGCCAAGGTCTTGACTGACTGGGAATGCAGCATGGCGGCTGCCGGCTATGTCGGCATCTCGGTTTCGAAGGAGTATGGCGGCCAGGGGCTGACCTTCATGGAAGAGATCATCTTCAATGAGGAAATGGGTCGGGCAGGGGCGCCGCGCGGCATCAACAATATTGGCCGGAACCTGCTTGTGCCGACACTGCTGGCGGTTGCAAGCGAAGAGCAGAAGAAGCGCTACGTCCCCAAAGTGATGAGTGCGGAAGAAATCTGGTGCCAGGGCTACTCGGAGCCCAATGCCGGATCCGATCTTGCGTCGCTTGCCACCAAGGCGGTGCGCGACGGCGATGAATGGGTGATCAACGGGCAGAAGGTGTGGACCAGTTTTGCCACTGAAGCCCAGATGTGTTTCGTTCTTGCCCGCACCGACACGAGCGCGCCGAAGCACAGGGGAATTACCTATTTCCTGGTGCCTATGGACACGCCGGGCATCACGGTTCGGCCTTTGAAGCAGCTCAACACCAAAAGCGACTTCTGCGAGGTGTTTTTCGAGAACGTCAGAATTCCCGCCAACAGCCATGTTGGCGAAATCAACGAAGGCTGGAAGGTGGCCAACACCACCCTGACTTTCGAACGTGGCAGTGGCGCGCTTGGTCGCACCGCGATCTATATGAAGGCCTTCCACGATCTTCTTGCTTTGACCACTGATCTCGAAGTTCCGGCAACCGGCAGTAAGGTGATCGAGGATTCCCATTATCGCCAGCGTCTTGCCAAATCGTACATCGAGTTTGCGATCCTGCGCTATCACGGGCTGAACATCGCCAGCCAGATCGTCAACAATCAGAAGATCGGTCCGGAAGCCTCGATGCAAAAGCTCTATTACAGCGAAGCGCACAAACGCTTCGGCGAGCTTGCAATGGATATCGAGGCGCATCGGGCGAACTACTGGTTCGATTCAGGCCTGGCGAATGGAAAGTTTCAGCTGAGCTACTTGGAGTCACGTGGCGACACGATCCACAGCGGAACTTCACAGGTGCAGAAAAACATCATTGCCGAGCGTGTGCTTGGCATGCCGAGATAAGGGGCTACCATGTATTTTGGCTATTCCGACGACGAACGCATCCTGGGCGATGCCATTAGCGAATTGTTTCGCAGGCACGCACCGATCTCCGAAGTGCGAAAGGTAATCGACACTCCTGTGGTTAGCGCCGAATTGCACAATGCAATCGGTGAGCAAGGGCTTTTGGGAGTTCTTGCTCACAATGGCAGCGTTTACGAGAATGTGCTCATGGCCAACGCTGTTCTGGAACAGGCCGGTCGCGCACTGCTTCCCTTCCCGCTTATTGAAGGGATTATCGCCGCCTATTTCCTGTCGAAAGATGAGGCCAAGGCCAGTCTTTACGAACAGACGGTGGCTGGTGACCAACTGGTCACCATTGCCTGGCATGCGCATGGTGCAACTAGGCTGGAGAAGACGGACGGCAATTGGTTTGCCAATGGTTCGTTCTATGCCGCGCCCTTTGCAGCCAGTGCCGACAAGATCATGGCCTTCTTCCAAGGACCGGAACCCGAAACCAAGACGCTGGTCATTCTTGACCGGAACGATCCGGCTGTTTCCGTCATCGCCGAGAAGTGCATGGATCTGTCGATGCCGCTCGACCGCGTCGAGGTGGTCAATCTCACCGTGACCGATGACGATATTCTGATCGGTATGGGCAAGGGAGAAGAGCTCTGGCAGGAAGCCATGCAGCTTGGGGCGTTGTTTACAGCCGCTGAACTGTCAGGCCTGTCCGACGAGGCACTGAAGAACACGGTCGAATACACCAAGATACGCAAGCAGTTCGGTCAGGAAATCGGGAAGTTCCAGGCACTAAAGCATATGGCAGCCGAAATGTTTGTGCTGGCCGAAAGCACGCGCGTGGCAGTGATATATGCCGCGTGGGCGCTCGAGGCAGGAACAGAGCCGGAAGCCGTGTCGATCGCGAAGGCATATGCGTCTGATGCAGCAAACGAGATCACCGGTCAGGCAATCCAGATGCATGGCGGTATTGGCTACACTTGGGAAAGCGACCTGCATCTTTACTTCAAGCGTGCGCGACGTTCTTCGAGTGCGTTTGGCGATGCCTACGCACACCGTGAAAAGCTGCTTGATGCGATCACCCGATCATCGAAGGGCGGCTAGCACAAATGGATTGGCGATTGCATCTCTGGCGAACCAGCAAGTCTGGCAGGACGTATCGCGCTTTTCCGTGCCAAGTGGTGTCGCGTGACAACGGGTGTTCGGCCCCAAACTACCGCCATTGAAGATCGCTGTCTGTTCCTGGAGGGGCTTATGTTGAAGCAAAAGATTGCCACGATTATCGCAATATGCTGGTCGCTATTCCAACTGTTTGCCGTGTTTTATCCGTCTGTTTTTCACATAACGGCGCATCGAGCCATCCACCTGTGCTTCGCATTGGTGCTGTGTGCGCTGCTTTTCGGAGACCTTCTGCGTAGCCAGACGCGGCTCGCCAAATGGATGAATGGAGCATTTATACTCGCCTTCATTGCCGGCTCGCTTGCCCTGACCTACCACATGCTTTCCAACGCCGAGCGGTTCGAAGTACGGCCTTACGGGATGACGACGATGGACAGCGTCATCTCCGTTCTCGGCCTCATTCTTATTCTGGAAGGAACACGACGGATTATCGGCTGGTCGCTTGTTCTCGTTGCTGCATTCTTCATTCTCTACGGCATGTACGGTGACTTGATTCCCGGAGCCTTGGGACATGGAGGAGGGACATTCCTTGATGTGTCAGAGCGATTGTTTTACTCGGCCGATGGTGTCTACGGGCAGATCCTCGGCATCTCGGCCACGATTATTTTCATCTATCTGCTTTTCGGCGGATTCCTCCTGACCCTGGGGGGCGGTGAGTTCTTCACCGATCTTTCAAGCGCACTCGTCGGTTCGACCCGTGGTGGCGCAGCCAAGGTCGCAGTACTTGCCTCGGCGTTCTTTGGGTCAATCTCGGGCAGCGCGATATCCAATGTCGTGACAACCGGAACAGTTACCATCCCGATGATGAAGCGACTCGGGTTCAAGCCTGAGTTTGCCGGTGCGGTGGAAGCCGTTGCCTCGTCCGGTGGTCAGATATTACCACCGGTGATGGGCGCCACCGCCTTCGTTCTGGCCAACATGATGGGCGTCTCCTACATGGAAGTTCTGGTTGCCGCAGCTGTGCCGGCGATCCTGTATTTTGTCTCGCTGCTGTTCATGGTCGATTTCGAGGCGGCCAAGACCGGGATCAAGGGAATCGACAAGAAAGACCTTCCCGATGTGCGCGATGTCATGAGACGGGGATGGCATTTTTTCGTCCCGTTCATCGTGCTGATCTATCTGTTGCTGTTCATCCGCTGGGAAGCCCAGAAAGCGGGAATTTATGCCATAGGCAGCATGGTGGTGATGGAATTGATCCGCCGTCCGAGCCTTGAGACGATCAAGAAACTCGTTGAAGGTCTCGCGGTGGGTGCCCGTACGGCAATCTCCGTCGCTATCCCGTGCGCCACGATTGGCATCGTTGTCGGAATCGTCCTGTCGACGGGTCTTGGCCTGTCATTCACAACGATCGTACGGTCCTTTGCTGGTGACAGCACGCTATCGTTGCTGCTCATCATGATGGTCGGATCGCTGGTGATCGGAATGGGTGTGCCCACAACCGCAGCCTATGTGATGTTGGCCGTACTCATGGTTCCAGTGCTTATCGATGGTGGTGTCGTGCCGATGGCGGCGCACATGTTCGCGCTCTATTTCGGTATTCTCTCGGTCGTCACACCGCCCGTCGCGCTCGCCGCCTATGCCGCGGCAAGCATCTCGAAGGGCAATCCGACGGTCACCGGGTTCATCGCCTTCAGGCTTGCCTTGGCCGGGTTCATCATCCCGTTCATGTTCGTCTACCAGCCGGGACTGCTTATGATCGGATCGACCCAGGAAATCCTGCTGGCAGTTTGCTCCGGCTTTGCCGGCGTCATCTGTCTTGGCGGGGTGATGCAGAATTACTTTTTCGGAAGAATTCACTGGGGTGTTCGCGGTATTCTTGCAATTGCGTGCATCGTTTTGGTAACACCGGAGTATGATCTGGTAGGATTCGTGCTATTTGTAGCGGTTGCAATCTTACAAATTATCAAACACCGGAGTGCCAGGGCAACTGAAAAGCTGATGGCGCAGGGCTAGAATTTTACTAGTAGAAAAGACGTGATCGGCAGCAATGCTCCTGTCATATCACATTGAGAATGTTGGAGTTTTTTTATGACTGGAGAGGCGGTGGAGGAAGTTAAGGAGAAGCGGAAATATCTGGTTCCGTCGGTCGAAACGAGTTTCAAGATTTTGAAGCTGCTGAGCTCTTCACAGCACCGAGAAAGCACCCTGACGCAAATTGCCAAAGAGTTGTCGATAAATGTGTCTACGTGTTTTAGAATATTGCAAGTCTTGGAGGAGATGTCTGTCGTTCACTATAATAAGCGCACGAAGCAATATACGCTTGGGTCCTATCTGGTAATCCTTGGGGAGCGCGCGAAAGAATATATGAGTTATATTCGATTGTGCCGACCCTATCTAGAGGACATCTCTCGGAAAACCGGACTGACTTCCGTGCTGATCCAGCGCATCAGGCCAAGCAAGCTGGCTTATGTTGACAAAGTGGATGGATCGGATTTCAGTATCAATATCACAGTTGGCAAACGTTTTGACGTAGCCGATGGCTCCTTCGGCATGTGCTTCGTGGCCCACATGAACGAAGCAGATCGCAAATTGTACCTGGAGGCAAACAACGTCTTCAAGCAAAAGAACCCCGAGGAAAAGGATGAATACCTGCGGAGAGTGAACCAGGTGAAAGAGCAGGGATATGCGATCACCTACGGCGATTTTTCCAAAGGTATTTTTGGTCTGTCAGCGCCTGTTTTTAATGAAGAAGGTGAAGTGATCCTGACGATCAGTGCCTTCGGAGCGACAACCGTGTCCCAACGCGAAGATCTCGAATCCATTGGTGAAATTGTAAAGGCTGCGGCAGCGGATGCATCGCGGAAATTGGGCGGTATCTAACTGGCGTGCGAGAGTTGCTCCCGGTGTCTGAATAGCCCTAGATTCGTAGACGCCTTCTTTCCTAATTTTGAGGCAAGGAAGCCATAATGGGCAAAGTCGATTTCTGTGCTGATTTCCAGCGGGATGCGGCGGCCCAGATTACCGAACGGGGCTATGCTGTTGCGGAGGTCTCGAAGCGACTGGGCATCAGCCCGCATTCGCTCTATGCGTGGAAGAAGAAGTTTTCACAGCCGCCTAGTGGTGAAGACAAGGATGCAGAAATCAAGCACCGGAAGCGCGAACTGGACCTGTCTCGCTTTCGTGCCGCCCCAAGTGCTCGTTTAAGCCACCTTTCGTTCGAAAGCGACGGGCTTTTCCAGCCCAGTGCTGAGTGTCGGCGGCGTGGATTGTAGAAGCCGTTGATGTATTCGAAGATGGCCATCTCGGCCTGCCGCCGCGTTTCCCATGATTGCCGCCAGATCAGTTCAGCTTTGATGGTCTTGAAGAACGTTTCAACAGCGGCGTTGTCATAACAATTACCCTTGCCACTCATCGATACCTTGAAGCCATGTTGGCGCAGGATTTTCTGGTAATCATGCGAACAATATTGGCTGCCGCGATCGGTGTGGTGGATGCAGCCCTTTGGCGGTGACCGGAACGCAATCGCCATTTTGAGGGCGCGGATCGCGAGGTCACGTTTCATACGATTACTGACAGCCCAACCAATGACCCGTCGGGAATGCAGGTCCAAGATCACGGCCAGATACAGCCAGCCTTCGCGGGTCCAGACATAACTGATGTCACCAGCCCACTTCTGGTTTGGTGCATCCGCTACGAAGTCTCGATCCAGCAGGTTTGGGGCAATGTTGAACTTGTGATTGCTGTCTGTTGTCACCTTGTGTTTGCGCGTTCTCACCACAGAAATGCCGTTCTGGCGCATCCACTGCCCGGCAGTAGCTGCTTGTAGCTATGAGAGGGAGACGCCCAACGCGCCGGTGTCCGACATCCGGCCCAATCTCCTTCAGCTCTTCGGTCATCCGTGGGCGGCCATAGCTGCCCAAGCTGAGACGAGACTGTTCTTTCATATGCGCCAAGGTGACCAGATCAGATCGCTGAATGTGGCTGGCAGGACGGCGGCGGAATGCACGTAGCCCGCGCAAGCTGACATCCATCACCTGACACAGGCGCGCTGCCGGAAACGCATCCCGGTGTTCTTCGACAAACCTAAACCTCACGGCTTTTGGCTCGCGAAGAACTGCGTTGCTTTTTTAGGATGTCCCGCTCCTCCTTGAGGATGCGGACCTCGCGCCGAAGCCGGTCATTCTCCTGGGCGAGGCTCAAATCCTCTTTCGACACCACATCAGTATCTCCCCTCTCATGCATGTAAACATGCATTGCCGGGCAGCGGATGCGCGGTGATCCATTTGTTCAGCGTCGACATGCCAACACCGAGATCATCAGCGACCTGTTTACGTGTAAGCCCACTGGTCAGCGCGATACGCACCGCATCTTGGCGAAATTCGTCCGTACGTTTCAGTCCCATAGTTCGTCTCCTTTGTTGCAGTAAATGCTATCAAAGGAGCGGCATCAAACCGCGACAGGTCCAAATGTCTGCCAAGGGTCAAGAGCGTCGCATCAATCGATACCAGACGATTGTCCGCTTGGCTGAGTGGCCATTGGCCTAGCAACGGACATAATTTCCGCTTTGCGCCCCCAAGCCGGCCGTTCCCGACGTAAACCCCAGCTCCCGTGTGCAGCCATTCGCTGCGCTCCACAACAAGGTCCTGATCCGGCCGATACTGTTGAAGAAGCCGTTGCAGCGGCGCCCCCCTATGCTTTTGTAAATTATATAGGGATTGGCGAATGCCGCCATGATGGCGGTCGCAATCGGAAACCGGCGCAGCCCTTCTACGTTTCGATTTGGAGCGCCATGCGCACAACAATCACATGCACCGCGAGATCGACCGGTTACGAGGCGACAGCGGGGCCTTGTCCCCGGCGTATAGCACCAGAAGCTAGTCCCCTTCGAGGACGGCGTCGTTCTGGCCAGGCTTGCCTGTGATAGGCGCCACTGCGTCGGCGATGCGCTTCAGCAGCTGAAGGCCCCGACCGATCGCCAGCCATAGCCAGGCCTGGACGAAGAGATAGATTGACCATTGGAGCGGAAACACCCCGCCATTCTGTGTGCTCCAGTAGAGCAGATACGCCGATGGGATTATCGTGATCCCGCCCAACCCATAAAACAAGTAGTGCATCCATGCCTCCGCTCCGGGCTCGCTGCAACGCCAAGCGATGGCCCATCACCATATCTCGTTCGTATTCTTGCAGTTGCTGCCACCACAAGGCAGGCGCGACAACAGCATGATCGACGGCATCACCGCCATCTACCGTCAAGATGGGATGTTCGTCGCGCTTACGGTTTACAGGCAATTCTTGTAATGGGTGCTGATGCACTCCTGCGACAGGCGCTGGGCTTTTTCGATCTGCAACTGTGTCATACCGGAAGCGGCCATGTCGCGGTTTTCTTTTGCTTTTTCGTCACCTTGCGAAGCTGCAAGATCGAACAACACATACGCAATCACCAGATCTTCTGGCACCCCGCGCCCCCTGGCGTACATGACGCCCAAATTGCTATGTGCTTTTGCGTAGCCCTGTTCGGCAGCCAGATGATACAATCTCAACGCCTCGGCAAAATCCTGCACCACCCCTTGGCCATTGGCATAGCTGAGGCCAAGGCTATTCTGCGCGATCGCATATCCTTGTTCCGCGGCCAAGCGATACCATCTCACTGCTTCGACATCGTCTTTCGCCACCCCTTGCCCATCAGAGTACATGGCGCCAAGGATGTATTGAAACTTGGCGTCACCCTGTTCGGCAAGGGGTGTCCACAATGTCAGTGCTGACGCATAGTCGCCGCTATTGTAGGCCGTCCAACCATCTTCTTTTGACCCGGCAGTCACGCTGCCAATAAGAATGAACGAGAATGCGAGTGTGGCAAGGCAACGTTTCAACATTGTGTTCTCCAATCGTAACGACGTCAAAGCACCTAAAGACAGCGGCGATAAACCCGCGGATCGTCCCAGCGGGCGCGACCGGTTGAAAGGTCGACGGAGTAGCTGAAGAACTCCTCTGGACTGGTCCAGACCGCGAGCATGCTCAAACCACCGCTCGCGGGAAACCAGACCGTGCGTCCGGAAAACTCGGTCAACTCAAAGACGATTTCCTTGCCCGCAGGCGATACATAGACCAGACGGCGCTCACCATCGGCCTGTAGCAAGACGGGAGCTTCACAGGTTACTGGCGGGTCACCGTTGATCATGCCGTCACCCTCAGGGAAGCCAATCGCCCATGCGCCAGCAAAGGCGGACGGCTGACCATTGGGGATTTCGGCAACACCCTGGCGCGGGAATTGCGCGTGGGAGGGCACGGTCAGGCTCAGCAAAACCAGCACGGCAATGGATAAATAACGCGACACGGCCGGCCTCCTAAAGGTTGGTAAGGGCTGAAACGTCGAAGATTGCATTGCCGCAAGTCCGAGCGACCTGTCCATTGCCTATCTCGTTGGCATGCGTATTGGGCAACAACAAAATCACCGTATGCGTTAAGCCAGAACCCGCGAACTAGTGGCGATCGGCTTTGCAGTTTCAAACCGGAAGCAGGTACGTCGTTTCCGCCTGCCCACAAAAATCTGTGTGACGAAACTAGGCAATTGGCTGGCTCTGTGGCATCCCCTGTTTAGAGGAGTGGGACGAGGGCATGAACGCGGTAGTGTTCAGGTTCGAAAGGGAGGGCCAAAAATGCGAACACCGGCCTTTCCCATGCTTGTCGTGCTTCTGGGGCTATCCATACTGGCCGCAGCAAGCGCCTTGTTCGTTGCCGTCAATCAGCCATGGCTGGGGGTCGTATTATCACCGGGTGATGACGGTTCTGTTGTCATTTCGCGGGTGCAACGCACTGATTTCGAAACAAATCTGAATGGCGGCGAACGACTGGACGCAATCGGGTCCAAGAGTACCGGCAGCATCACCGTCAGCGCCATCGACATTATTGAAGAACCAGACACGCTAAACTCGTATGATGCGCTCAACGCCTTTCGGGAAAGGCAGTCTGCACTGTCCGGTATCCAGAACCAGGATCGTGCCTGGCTCGATGTAACCAGCGCCAGCGGCGGCGCGCATCGCGTCCACATTGCGCCCTTCACCGCTCGGCCAGCATGGGCCCTCCCCTTCGAGTTCTGGCTGCAGTTGATCGTGGGTTGCGGCGGACTGGTGCTAGGCGGTTGGGTCTGGGTCTTGCGTCGGCGCGAAGCCGGGCCACTCTACTTTTTCATATCAGGCGTAGGCCTGATGGCGTCCGCTCTTTCAGCCGCAATTTACGGAACGCGTGAACTCAGCATGCCAAAGGACCTGCTGATCGTCCTCTCGGGGGTAAATTATGCAGGAACAGTGTCGTTTGGCGCAGCCATTATCTGCCTGCTGGCGGTCTATCCAAAGCGCATCGCCTCTGATCGCCAGTTGATTGTAATCTGGGTGGCAACAGTCTTGGCGACCGGTATCACCGTAGGCCAGCTGCCGCTTTTTCAGTACCTGGGCATTTATCCGGTTATGGTCGTCCAGTTTGTTGCGATCGGTGCGTTGATTGCCGTTCAGCTGTACCTGAGCCAAAGGAACCCGGTGGCCAGGGCCGCCCTGGGTTGGTTCGGGCTGTCTATCCTGGCTGGTACAAGCGTGTTTGTCTTTGCCATCGCCACACCGCTGCTGATTGGCCTGGAACCCCAGGTTTCCCAAGCGTCGGCCTTCGGTGTCATTCTGCTGATCTACGCCGGCCTGGCCCTCGGTGTCGCGCGCTACAGATTATTCGATCTTGATATCTGGGCATTCAGGCTGGGCTCCTATTTCGTCGGAGCCATGCTGCTTGTCGGGCTGGATGCGTTCTTGATCTATGGCGTTGCTGTGGAGCGGGTGCCCGCCTTCGGCATCGCCTTGCTCGTTGTCGGATTGGTTTACCTTCCCCTTCGCAATGCCATTGGTGCTCGGCTAAGCCATAGCCTGAACCTTACCAAGCAGACCTTCCCCCAACTTGTCGAAATCGCGCTGGAACGGGTGCCCGACCGACAGATCGCCCTGTGGCATACTCTGCTGACCGAACGCCTGAACCCCCTCACGGTTGAAACCGCGGCCACGGTGTCAAAGGTCGCACTCGTTGAAAATGGTGAGGGGCTGCTCATCCCGGGACATTTGAATCTGCCGCCACTTAGATTGCAGTTTGCCAATGGCGGGCGGCGGCTGTTTTCCCAGCGCGATGTCGATCAGGTACAGAACCTTGTTGACCTGATCTCTCACGCGATCGACAGCAGCGACGCCCGCGAACAAGGCGTGCGTCAGGAGCGGACCCGCATTGCCCGGGATCTGCATGACAACATTGGTGCCCAGCTGCTACGTACCCTTCACACTCCGGATCTGCAGCGCAAGGATACGATAATCAGTGAGACCCTGGCAGATCTGCGCGACATCATCAGCAATGCGCAGGGCAATGGCATGGCGCTTGATGAGGTGCTGGCCGAGTTGCGCTATGAGACCAATGAGCGCCTTGCCTTGACCGGGCTTCAGTTGCGATGGCACTACTCAGGCACCGCGGATGCCGGCATTAGCGCAAGGCTTGCCCACACGTTGCGCTCGGTCGTGCGGGAATGTGCCAGCAATACAATTCGACACGCACAGGCCACCGAATTGTCCATAGAAATTACCGAGTTTAATGGCAAAATTGGCCTGACCGTGTCCGACAATGGCAAGGGCTTCGACGAAGCCGCCCCCAAACCAGGCCGAGGGTTGAACAACATCTATTCCCGAATTCTGGGAGAAGGTGGTTCGCTGTCGATTACAGGGACAAGAGGCACTCGCATTGACGCCAGTTTCCCCCTGGTTGAAGGAGGGCTCACGTGATCCGCAATTTGCTCATTGTCGAAGACGTCGCCGAGGCAGCTGAGTGGCTGACAGGCATTGCGCAGGACGCATTCCCCGATGCGGCCATCAGCATCGCGCAGACCATTGCCGGTGCGCTTGCCAAGGTTAATGACCTGAACTGGGACATGGCGTTGATCGACCTGGGCCTGCCGGACGGCTCAGGCCTGGAGGTCATCAGACACATTCGCAAGCTATACCCCAACACCATTTGTGTGGTCACCACGGTTCTGGGCGAGGATGCGCATATCGTCGCGGCCCTCTCTGCGGGCGCGCAGGGCTATCTGCTCAAGGGGCAGCCAAGTACATTGATCCAACGGCAACTGGTTCAACTGGAACAGGGAATGCCTGCCCTCTCGCCCACGATAGCGCGGCGTATCATGGAGCACTTCCAGCGCACAGGACCTATTGATGGCGACACCGAAAAATTGACTTCGCGTGAACTCGACGTGCTCACGCTCGTTGGCAAGGGGTTACGCAATGCCGATGTAGCATTGGCTCTGGGACTGGCTGAAACAACCATTGCCACCCACATCAAGGCGATCTATCGCAAGCTTGGCATCTCCACGCGCGCCGAAGCAGCCCGGCACGCGATCCGGCTGGGATTGACTTGAAGCGGCGTGGGACTCAGGGCCGGACTTTGGCGCGTGGCTCCGGCAAGCACTCCACCAGGGCAAAAACACCGCGCGGAATGGGGTCCCGATCTGCGGTGGCGTCTTCTGTCAGAGCCTGGGGCTGATACCACAGCGTCAGACCAATTTCGGGTGCCATGACATAGGCTGGCGCAGGCTCACCTGACAGCGGTGGCTCGAAAAGGAATGTCAGATCGGCATCGAGTGAATAAAACCGCAGGGAACTCCAGATCTCGGCCGCGGCAGGATCTGCATCTTCGTTCAAATATTGCTGCAGCAGTTCTCGAGGGGCACCCCCCTCGGCAGAAGCAGCAACCGGGTCGCTGACCGGATGGAGCGTCATTCCGCTATAGCCATTTGAAACCGAAAAGCTGAACCAGTAGGTTCGCTGCGTCGTGGTGAGATAGAGGTAAAGATCGGATGCCGCCGAAATATAGCCGGTCGCCGGGATAAAACCTATTTCCAGCGGTCCGTCATCGGTCTGCAGCCGGTACACGGCTTGCTCGGCTGAACATTCCGGCTGGGACGGATGGGCCGCCACCGGCGCGACCGCCACACTTAGTCCCAAAACACAGCCTGAGAGGCAGCGAAGATCGCGAAATCGCATGGAGGAAACCCTAGCCTGTTCCATCAATTGCTAAAGAGGAAGGTGAGAGCCGAAAGAGCCATGAGGAAAGCCGTCAGCGACGCCATGCTGCGGCGGTAGCGGCGGTAACGGGGCTCCACCAGACATCCTCGAAATGCTGTCAAAGTCGCAGCCATACTGGGCAGCGCTTTTCCTGAAATTGTTACCGCATCAGCCCTTAATGCGAACAGCCAGCGAAACGCCAGAACACTCCACACCAGGAACACGCCGCCTTGAATGGCAAGAAATACCGGCAACAGGGTATTCAACAGAAGACTCCGATCCTCGTGACAGGCATGCTTACGGGCAGTCGAGGCTATGGCCGTGCAGCCTAAAGCTACACGCCACTTTTTCCTGCTCCAGCAACGCGGCGTTCATGTCCACCGGCATGTCAGGGGTCTCGATACGCAGCACTGCGGCCGCGCCGGCATCGCCCTTCAGCCCTACCCATAAATACGGACGGCCGGAATCGTAATATCCGCCAACGGCGAACCCGTTGTCATAGTCAGCGGCCAAGGTGACGCCGATATCATGGCGATTGGCGTGCCTGTGTCTGGCAGTGATGTAGAGCAGGTCACTTCCCGTTTCGACGATGATCTGCTGCTGGCCGTGTTTCATGATCCGAACCTTCTGGTTCTGGCCGAGGAGCGTCATGGGCAGTTCGGAGACTGGAAACTCCTCCACCTCCTTCAGAAGGCCGGCCTCATTAAACCGGGCAAATTTGCGCAGTGGCAGATAATCCATGAACTTGACGAAGTCGCTCTCGACGGGCCCGACGACATCCACGAACAGGTGGCTCATACTGCCCTTCTGCATATTTCGGCGGGTCGGATCGCCCCCAGTCCCCATGGTCGACCAGCTCTCGGTACGATTGAACAACGACACGAGCGGTCGTGATGTGCCTGAGATGCCAGGCGCGGTGTAAAGTGCCAAATCAATGTCGCCGCCGCTTTTGAACTGCTCGTGCGGCAGGGCGCAGAGGCTGGCCCCGAGGGGAGTATCGGCCTGCAGTCGAAACCCTGCGAGGGATTGACCTTGTTCATTGTTTGCCAGGTTCACCTCAGGCTCCTGAGATATCGCCTCCATAACGGCGTCAGGCCAGGTATTCAGGTGATGAGCGAGCAGGTTGATACAGGCATTCCGGATAGCGCTGGGTGTGTTGCTGTTCCAGTAATGGGGTGGTGCGGGTGGCAATTGCGCCCACAGCACCGTGTAATCCCCGCCGGAGACGATGTCATAGGTTTGAGAGGGTCCCATGCGCACGATATGGCTCAACGCATTGGGATTGACGTTCCAATCAACCAATTGCTGGATCATCAGCGAGATGTCATCGCGGCTGGCACCCAGCACTTCATCCAGACCATACTGGGCCACCAGTCCATTCAGCGAGTCTGGCGCGAAATATGGCGCGTGAAATCCAAGAGTTCCGCCCGGCTCGATCATTCTGTCGATATAGGCACCCACGCCCGCCTGAGAGGAATGGCCGGAACCGCCAAGAAAAGCAAAAGCGCAGGCCGAGTAGCATTGCGCGGTTTCCTCAACGAGTGTTGCAATTGCCCGCTCACGCATCAACGCTGCCAACCGCAGCCCCTCGATATAGTGCCCCCCCGGACTGTTGAGCGTCACCACTGCGCAATTGCTGCCGTCCGGATCAAGTGCGTCTGGAGTACATTCGACGAACTTGTCTATCAGAGCTGCCAGCGCATCAGCATCTCCCGCGACCACCGGCCCATCAAAATGAAAATGTGGAACGGGCCGATCGGCAGAATAGTGCAGCGCGACGAAGGACACATTGGCAGCCATGACGGGAAAGGCTGCGCCGCCCAGTGCAATCGCAGCCAAGCAACCAACAACAAGACACTTCGGCCAACTGAACAGTTGCATCATTCCCGCCCGGGTTGTTTCCCCTCCTAACGTATCAAGGCGGCAGGCTGGCTCGCCATCCCCTGATCGGGGGAGAGCCATGGAATGAACAGCTGACCTAGAGTGTATCCGCGCGGGCGCCTTCCGCCGGCGCGTCGTTCCAGTCCAGAAGGAGTCTCGCGTGACCAAGATTAGCCTGTCTGCCTTTGTTTCTTGCGCACTGCATTGTGGAGCAGCGCTGCTGCTATCATGCGGGGGCAACATTGCGGCTGCACAAGCAGAAACCATCGAATTGGGCAATGGAACGTCGGTGACGATCGAGGAGTACCTGATTGAGACCGATCCGCAGGGGCACAAGACACTGGTGGTTCGGACTGTACCGAATTTTGACCCTGAGCCGTTCGGTCAGGTTGCCTCCGATGATTATGCTCGCAGGGTGCGTCCGCTCTGTACCAACCTTGTTAAGCATAGCGCAGCGGCGCTGGACGAGAATGACATTGGAACCGTCCGGGTCCGTTGGGACTTCACCCCCTCCAAGCGGGATGATGATCTGCCCGAGAACATGACGCTAACGCGCTTTCACGAGATGGTGTTTGATATTACTGACGACGCGCCGTGCTTGCCAAAACCGCTTGGCGTGGGGCTGAACAATCTGACACCGGAACTGAGCGGTGGCATAGTTGCAACGCTGCGTTGGGCAGAACCTGGACTGACGCCAGGTGAGCTCTCTCTCACTTACGCCGTGGAATCGGGGTTGGCGGATATCTCCGTCTCGGCTCTCGACCGTACCGCCTTGGAATTGTGCATCTTGCATGCCGATATGTTGTTGGAGACCCGAGCCCGCTATTATTCGCAGCTTGAGAGTCGAACGGTCGCAATTACCCTTGAACAAGAAGAGGAAAAGCCGGGGTTTGAATTACTGCGCCGCGTTAAATTCCCGGTTCGGGATGGCAAGTGCGCGACGGGCCTCAGCGAAATGTTGACCGACGCCATCCGAGCGAAAGCACTAAGGTTTGCAGAGAATCCGTCTGACTCAAACTAGGCCCCCAGCTTGGCAAACTGTCCGGGGAGATGATGCCAGGGGGATACCGATTTCGAAGGAAATATCTGATGCGGTTGGTGTTCAGTCTCGTGTTTGCCATTTGGCTCGGCGCCACGTTGTCACCGGCGTTGGCACAAGATGATCTTGACATGCATGCCCTCAATGAGGCAGGCAAAGCCGCATTGTCCAGCGGCGACGTGGCCACCGCAGCGCGCATCTTCCAGCAATTGGCCGATGCCGGCGATCCCAATGGCATGAACAATCTGGGCTTGCTCTATTACACCGGCCAAGGTGTTGCCAAAGATCCAGCATTGGCGTTTTCGCTGCACAAGCGCTCCGCCGACCACCCTGCAATGGTCAGGCCGCAAGCCAGCTACCACACCGGCATGGCTTATCTTATGGGCGACGTGGTGCCGCGGGATGTGGCCATCGCACTGAGCTATCTTGAGCGGGCAGCGGCGATGGATTTTGGCCCGGCTGAGTACGAGATGGGACTGCTCTACCTGACCGAACCAACCATCGCCGATGCGACCAGGGCGCTGCGGATCTTCCAAAGCGCCGCTATCCACAATTCTCCCGCCGCTGCCTACGAGGCGGGACGGATGATTGCCACGGGACAAGGCACCCCTGCTGACGTCGTCATGGCCCTGGACTATCTTCACGTTGCGGCCGACTCGGGCGTTCCTGACGCCTATTATCTGCTCGGCCTGCTGGCGGAGTGGGACTATCGCGAAGGCGGACCCATTGATGCAGCCGTGAATTGGTACCAAAAGGCCGAGGCAGCCGGCATCGAAGAGGCGGCCAGTCGTCGATGGGAGATGCAAACCATGGGGCCGCCCTCCCATGCCAAGCAAGCCGAATATCGCCTCAACCGCAATGATCCGGCAGGTGCCTACCCTTTCCTGGTGCAGTCTTGCGGCAAAAACGAAGTTTACGGCTGTTACTATCAGGCTGTTGCTCTGGCCGATGGTCGTGGCATCCAGCAGGATCGCTTCACGGCTATGTCGATGTTTGAAAAGCTGTGTCTCGACACCGCAAATTATGGCTGCACCGAATTCGCACGAACCACCTTGCTTTTGGGGGGATCGGCCGGCGCAACGCGCAATCAGAAGGCGCAAAGCATCTTTCGCGATGAATGCAGTACCGGCGATCCATCAGCCGACGCCTGCTACAGTGTAGCGCTGATGAGCTGGGATGACAGCTTTGGTTTGCGCAGCGAACTGGTTGCGCGGCAATATGCCGGAATATCCTGCCAGATGCGCAGGACCAACAATGAAGCCTGCCAGATGCAACGTCATTTCCAGATCCAGGATAGCTGGAAAGATTTTGGCAAACAGAGCGCCTCAAGCAAGCCGGCCAAACCCAACTTCTTCGAGGGCCTGCTTTACGGCTTGGTCGTTGGCGCACAGCAACAAACCGGCTCCAGCGGCAATGCAGCGACCCAATATGGCGAGGCCGCACGTCAGCGGGAAGCCGCCCGCACCCAATTCGCCATAGAAGCCATGCGCCCGGGCTCGCGACACTACGGCTCATGCCCAACGGTCAATTCACCCGGTTGCTAAGGCGTCCCAATTATGAGTGGACACGACAATTGCAGGCTCTGTTGCAAACTCTTCGCTAACCGGCGACCGATAATCAGCTCCCGATGTTTTGGGAGATGACAATGTTCAAAGGCCGCCATTTCGACCAGTCAATCATCTTGCTCTGCGTTCGCTGGTATTTGGCTTACGGCCTGAGCCTTCGCGACTTGAAGGAAATGATGTCAGAGCGAGGCATCAGTGTTGATCATTCGACGATCCATAGGTGGGTCGTACACTTCTCTCCTTTGATTTTGGACCGCTTCAACCGCAGAAAACGGGCTGTGACTGGGAAATGGCATGCGGACGAGACTTACATCAAGGTGCGGGGTCAATGGATGTATCTTTATCGGGCCATCGACAGCGTCGGAGACACCGTTGATTTTTGGTTTAGCCAGCATCGGCACCTGGCCGCAGCCAAGCGGTTCTTCACAAAGGCAATTGAACGGCATGGGCGTCCACAGCGAATTGTGATTGACGGTAGCCAGACGAACAGGGAAGCGATCATTTCCTGCGATATGACCAGCCGGCTTCAAGAAAGGCGACATATTCATACGAAGCCGATCCGTATCCGGCAAAGCCAGTACCTGAACAATCGGATCGAGCAGGATCACCGCCGGATCAAGCGGCGAGTCAGGCCGATGCTCGGCTTCAAGGCATTCTCAAGCGCGACAATAACGCTTGCCGGTATCGAGATGGTTCAAATGATGCGCAAGCGGCAAGGCAGATTTTCGTACAATCCCAGCCCATCGCTTGCTGAGCAATTCCACGCTCTGGCCGCGGCATTTTGAGGGCGGAATCCAAAACGCTCTTTCTCGACCCTATCAAAAAATTGCAACAGAGCCCTTCCAGCCGCTCCGCTTGTTCTCGCTGGGCATCGAACGAACGCCCCCCACTTCCGCGCGGTGGTCGTTGCCGAATGCAAAGGCGTAAACCGAGATCGAGACCTATCCACGCCAGTCGCCGATCGCTGTCCCAGCATGTAAGGCACTGTTTAGTCGCCTCGCGGCTTACTTGGTCCAACGGATGAGCCATTAGGGACAAAAGTCGTTCCGCTGCGTCCTGAGATTCAGCCTCCTGCGAAACCTGGCTTGCCAGAGCCTTGGCAACAAACAGCAAAGGGTGCCACGGGATGATCGAGCCAGCGAACCAATCTTTTTTGGGTTCCGGAGCTCTATACGCGCGGTCTAATACATCCTTGGCCCACGACCGAAAATCCTCGCTGCTTTCGTTCGGAAAACAGAAGGCGACGGCTGCTGCTCCCGCAACCGCGCCGCGCGTCATATCGCTAGTGTCGCCACTGTCTCGTTGGTCAAAAATGTGTGCGTGGTCGATCCCCTTTGCGGTCTCCCACGCGTCGTCAATGGTCATGCGTGTCGATAAAGCACCGTTCTCAAATGTATCGGTGACCCAATTAAATAGCGCCATTTCACGCATGTTTTGTTCGTGACGCTGCGCAGTCTCTACCGCCCTAGGCTCTTCGCTTTTTGGGTTTTCCAGATAGATGAGCCGCTTGTTTGGTTCTTCGGGGAGCTTTTGACTGCGGTAGTTTTCCGGCTTTCCCTACTCCGCCCAATTGTCTGCAGTTGCCTGCAATTTCTGAGCATAGGTATCGCTTTTGCGCTGCTCTTCGGATTCAAAGGGCAGCTCATTGGGGAAATTTTGTATCGCTGTCTGTGCTGCTTCGCGAAGCTCATCGTCATCGTAAAGCACGAACACCTGCGCTAATTGCCTTAGCTCCATTTTCCGGCATGGTCGTTCAAAGCCCTTTTTTACCGCTTCGATATGGGGTCGGTCGCTCCGCGTGCCCCTAAAACCAATCAACATCGACTGCGAGCCGCTTTGTTCATTGACCCAGCGTTGGATATCGGCATGCCAAAGGCGCTGATTGGTCACGAGCGGGAGCGTTGTCTCGGAAATGCGCTGCGCCTCGAGCGCGATACAAACGGCGATGGCCAGCGGTGCGACGCTTTCATGGCCTTCGACGATACTCTGGATTACTTCGTCAGGTTCTGTGTCAGCCTCAATTTGATCAAATGCCCACGAATCCAGCGCATGAAGAGCGCATTTAATGACTTGAGGCCCCCACCAACCGCGACCCCAAAGGTACTCTCTGGTGCCACCCCACATGATTTGCGTACCCCAGGGAAAAGCGAACTCCGATGAAATCGGGGTGCCGCGTCGGTCGTAATCGAGGCGATGCAATTGACGCCAAGCGGTGATGGCATGGTTACAAAGCCGACGTGTAAGGCAAAGTGCAGTTTCAGAGCTGTATTGGAATAGCGAGCGAAATGGCTCCCTAAGCGGTGAAGCTGGAAAATAGGTACCCCTGCTGTCGTCGATCGCCAGATGATCCCAGTCCCAGTGAGAGACGCCGCCAATCAGGCCAAGGGACGGTGGGCTGTCCAACATGCGCTGTTCGAGTTGTGTCAGTTCACTTTCCGGCTTGGCACGTAGCCGTTCCCTTTCCTCGGCGTGTTCTTGTGCCTCGCGGCGCAGGCGATTTTGCGTGTCTTCCGGCAACTCCTTTATGAGCTGCGCTTCTGCAAACGCTGCCAGCTCCTCGGGATGGGTTTGCGCCAGCGTGGCCGAGAATCCGATAACGTCCTGATAGACCTCGAAATGAATACGCTCCTGGGTCGAAAATCTGGCCAGATAGTCACTGACCACATTCGGGAATGACGCCGCAGACAAAATCACAAGGGAACGAAGCCTGGATGCCAGCCCTGAGAGGGCTTCACGCCGGCCTACATCACCCCATTCCCCCAAAGCCGTAGAAAAGCGGCGAGGATGATCAACGTCCTCGATGCTTGTGAGCCATGCGAACGCTTGAGAGACGATCCGCTCCGAGACGACATTCGGAAATCCGCGAAGAGCGTTCTGCCAGACCTCAAACACCGGCAAGATTTGCGGTACGAGTGTTTTCGGAAGAGCATCCAGCCTGGCGAATAGCCAGTCCAGCATTTGCCGCCACATTGTGAAGTCGGATGGCCATCCGAGCGCGTCGGCATATCGAATGATCTCGCTTCGATCGAGGTCCTTGGTCGCCGCGTTGTGCGATAGGATGTAGTCGTTTGGGCGCGTCCGTTCCGCCTGAAACCAAACCAACACTTTTTCCAGCAATCGGTAGTTGTCAGCGTCGACAGCCCGGTCAAACACTTCCACGTGTTCGTTGAAATCCGCCGCGCTGAGTGGACCCAGCAGCCATGCGCGCATCCACTGACTTCTCAGGTTTGAGGCCTCGATCCGCGCCAGGTTTAATTGCCAATTCTCTTCGTTGGCAAATTCCAACTGTGACAGTAATTCAACCACGCGGCCTAGAATCGGTGGCTCGCCGACTTCGCGAATTGCATCGATCCAATCGTCTTCGTCCTTGAGCGAGTGAAGAAATGACCACTCAAAAAAGATGTCGTGAGAGAATCTTGCGCTGTGGCCTTTCTCAACTTCTTCAATGATGCCGTCCGCAATCAGCGCCTGAAGCGTATCTATTGTTGCATCCTTGAGCCGTGAAAGCGCAAAAGGCCGTCCCAGCTGGCGGCAGGCAGTACGCGCGAGGTCGATAATCGCGCGCTGTCGCTGCAGGGCCTGCGAAGAAGAGGCATTATAGCCACCGCCCCTCCACCAGCGCTCTGTTAGGTCGACTTCCGATCGCGGTGCCGGAATTGCCTCGCCAGAGGGAAGCTCTCGGGCCAACACCGATGCAAAGAACGGACGACGAGCTATCTGCTGCACCTGAGGTGTAGAAAACAGCAGTGGACGCAAACCAGGCAGGCTGTCCGCAAGCGCGGTGGCTTCATCGTCATCGAATGGTCTGACTTCCACCATGCCGATACCCTGCATGGCAAAAAGCTCGGCGGGGAGCCAGTTGCGCAGCGGCTCAATCCCGATGTCGCGAGCGGTGACGACGACGCGCCAGTCGCTCAACGCCTCGGAATGCAGGATCGGTTGAAGCAGGTCAGTGACAATGTTGCGTTGCGCCGACTCAATGCGATCGATGCCGTCTATGAACAGATAGGGCGTCCCTAGCGCCCCGATCTCCGCGAGTAGGGTCTTGGGATCATAGCAGGACAATCCGATGGACTGCGCGAAGGCCTGCCAACTGTTCCCCGCCAAGCGGTCGGGAGTCAGAAACAGAATCGGGCCCGCGGCTAGACAGTTCAGGGCAAGATGTTTCAGTGCGGCAGTTTTACCGGTACCTGGCAACCCGTGAACTTGAACGAACATATGATTTTTTGCGGCTTCGTCCAGCGCTTCACGTAGTTTCGGGCGTGGAACCGCCACACCGCCAATCCGATCTTCAATGGATTGCGGCCAGTCCGTGGCAATGGTCTTTACAAGCTCAATATCGTTCCGCAATGCACTGCTACCGCGAAGTCGGAATCGTCCCTTAAGCGCCAACAAGAGGTTAGGACGTTCAAGGGAAGCTGCCCGTCCTCGGCTCTCGCTGGCGAGGCGCAGCAGGGCTTCCCACAAGTCCTGACCGCGTCCTGACCTGGAATCGGCGAGAACACTTTGGAGCTGCTGAACAACCAAGGGTGAGGTGGCCTCACCCTCATGCAAGGCATCCATCTGAATGGCCACGAAATGCCTGAGAAACCGATGCGACTGAGCTTCATCGAGTTTCGCGCCTGTGTGCTCGGTCAGGATGCTCTCTATTGCATTCTTTATTTGGTGGTGCGTCGCGCTTGCGGGGCCGTCTGTTGCGAAACGTTTGGCAAAGTGTGTTGCATCGGCGCTGGCGCGTGCCCAGTCACAAACAGTTCGTAGCGCGCGAAGACGATCAGCAGAGATGGTATCCACCACACAGCCATATCGATCGATGCCCTCCCGAAAATCGGGCTTGGTCAACGTATCCCAACTGGTCATGATGACGCTTCGAAAGTCGGTATTGGTCGTTCCCGCCCCAATTCGAAGCGATCTCTTAATTTGAAGGCTTAGTTGCGAGGCGGAGCCATCGTTGGCATTCGCATCTACGATAAGATCGTCGAGCGGGTGACCGAAGGACGACTGTTGGAACGACACCCTCGCTACCAAATGCGCGTCAAGGCCAGGCGCACCGGCTTCCGCGAGTAAGCTCGCTAAATAGAGGCCAGAAACCCTATCCTCGTAGGTGAAGCCACTGCCAGCGGTAAGCTCGGCAGATTGTGTATGCTCGGTCGACTCGTTCATTTCGGTATACTATCGCCCTCGGCGTCTACCGCCTAGTATTCGTTATTGTTTTGCCCCCAATGCTCCCAGCGATCTATATATCAAACAAGTCGAGGTCGACTTTCGAAAGCAGCCAACCAAATGGAAAATGTTGGTTTGTCAGGCATCCATTGCATTCGATGCTTTCAGTGATGAATAGCCTTGGCGCTTCCGACTTCTTAATGCGAAGCTGCGCGTTGCATACCGGACACTGCATGAATTCCCCGAAGTGCGAATTCACGAAGTTGGTAATACGGGATTGGCCCTTGGTGAAAAGGGCTTCGTATGTTCCCAGCGAAGTGAATAGCATCCAGTTCTGATACGTCTTGCTGGGCTCTCGCATGCGCCCATAAAGTTCGATCTGCATTACGTGCAAAAACAATAGCAGCATGGCTAGCTGCGAGTACGTGACGCCTGAATAGATGTCATCATCCAGCGGGTTCTTGAAAATGAAGTTTAGGTTGTAATCTTCTGTCTGGTTTCGCCGAAACTCCGTGACCAAATGGGTGGCCTTGTCGAAGAGCCCGGCGAATCCCGCTTCGCTCCGGAAGTTGAAGACTGCATCGTAGACAGCATCGGGATTTGTGAAACTGGAGCCCTTCGTGGCGCTCATCGCTGTCTCAAGGAGGCTCTTGATACCAGCTTCGTCGAGTTCGGTTCTACGTAGGAGGCTTTTTGCATCCTTTTTCAGTTTGTCGAAGAATGCTTCTTCGTCGGCACACATTTGCGCTGCGATCAGCAGGCTTTCCTTGAGTGGTTTTCTGAGTAGCGAGAACGCAACCGTGAATTTTCTTTTTTCCAGGGAGCGAAGTGCTTCGTAGATAAAGTGAAGCATGTCTGCAAAGAGCGCATTGCAGACGTGGTTCACCACCGCACGACGCTCCAATTCCCCTCTGCCAGTTTTTTCTAGGAAGTCCAGGATATGGACTCCGCTCTCAAGCAGTCGCTTATCGTTCTCCGATTCGATCTCGAAGTGGACATGTCCCGCTTTCTGGATTTCCATCTGCACCAATAGACCAGCCATGAGGTCGTGGAGATGGAAACAAAACTCGTGCTGCGCTTGATACTTTCTCGGAATGTTCTGCAAACGCTCAGAGTCGATAATTCCGATGGGCTTCACGTCAGCGCGTCCCCTTGTGGTTCGAAAGCGAGCGAACCGAATTCGTCGTCTCCGCATTCATTGGCATTGGCGGTTATTTATAGCCGCCTCGTCGACGGTCAGCATTCGAAGAACGACTTATCGAAGAGTATCACCGGCCTCATCGATAGCTTGTGCACTATTCGTTAGCAACCGATACGGCGCCAATTCTTCTGTCACCACCTGAGCGCGGACATGCTGCCGATCAACAGCGAACATGACTACAATCGGGTTGGATGCCGAATGTCAGCTTCTCCGAATTTTCGGCGAAAACCCGCCATGCCGCCTCCGGCCCCATTTCGGACATCACGCCTTTTCAATTAGGATACGGTAAACCTGCATTCGCGAACAATTCAAGATCCGCGCAATGACGGATGGCTTTTCGCCACCACTTGCCAACCGCCAGACTTCATCACGATCAATGCGCTGCTTGCCACCCTTGTAGCGGCCAAGCGACTTGGCGCGCTCGATACCTTCACGCTGCCGTTCTTTGATAAAGCGGCGCTCCATCTGAGCCACCATGCCCAGCACCGTCATGACGATCTGGCCCATATCACCCTTGGTCGAGACGTAGGGATCGAGTACGGTCACAAAGGCCCGCTTCTGCTCGCATTCATGAATGATGTTCAACACGTCGCGCGTATCGCGACCGAGCCGGTCCAGCCGCGTGACAACCAGTTCATCGCCTGGCCGGAGGAAACTAAGAATAGTTGCGAGTTCGTCGCGATCATCGCGGCTCTTGCCAGACACCTTCTCCGAGCGAATGAGGCTGCACCCTTCGCCGGTCAGCCGTTCTGTCTGTATGTGCAGGTCCTGGTCAGTGGTGCTGACGCGAGCATATCCAATGCGTGCCATGTGTAACTCCAGCTTCTAGACCGGAGTCTACGATGTCACAAATAGACCGAGTCAAGGCTGATGTTACGGATTTTCGGCGCTTTCGATACGTAACGCCAGCGTATACTTAGATGTTATCGATTGATTGGAAAGCGATAACGCGTTGAAATGTGAAATTGCGCGGAGGTTACAGAATATCGGAAATCCGGTGAATCCGCCGCCCTAAGCCGACCTTAGGGTAGTAAATATCAAACGTTCGTTATGCGCCCTCAAGTCTGTCGTCCAGTGTCCCTCATCGACTTCCTGGAAGCAGTCACTCCTTTTCCTCCGAAGTCAATGCGAACTAGACCGGCGGCATTGCGACAATCTCAGCTTGGGTCCTCGGCCATGCTGGTACCAGACTTCAGAATTTTGTTGTGCTCCGCAAGCTCATCATTAAGCGGCCGGCGGACGTGAATTCTCCCTATCCTTCGCGACTGAAGAAACTGACCGTTCGAACGGCTCTTTCTGCGGCGACCATCATGGAGGTCGACCTAAACTACCTCGCAATTGCGGGTGACATCCTGTTTTCGTATCTTAGGGCCATTTGGCACCGATACTACCACTTGACGATACCGAGGTAATTGCTCTCAACTTAGCATTGCCAGCGCACGCCTTGCTTCGCATTAGGGGGAACTGTAATTTTGGAATTCACCACTCTTACCGATGAGCAGCTTGCCTCAGTTTTTGAGAGAAATCAGGCAGATTATACGATTTTGAATGCGCTTAACGAGGAGCTGAAGGGGCGCAACTCCGACTTTGCCTGCGATCTCCATATGAGTGTGGTTGTGGCATTGCGCCTGGCGCGCCGTGCAACTGAAGAGGGTGCTCCGGTTGCATGTAATGCTAAGCCGGCCCAAAAATCTGGTCCGATCAGGGAATGGCTGAGAAATTTTCGGGGTGCCCGCAATCTAAAGGGGCCAGATCGCCGAGCGCTGTATCGCTATCGGATGACCGATGAGGAATTCCTGCAAGCTCGGGATATTCTAGGTCACGTCGCTCGTCGCGGACGGCTTGAGGAGCCCGATCTGCGAAGTGGTGCCTTATTTGTCGCTTATTGCGCAGAATGGTTCCGGCGCGAATCGGCATCGACCTTCCTCAAATGGGACGCCATTGACCCCGAGCTATTTCCGAAAGTCCCCTACCCCAGCAAACAGAAGCTGACCGAACTTGGTCTGCAGTATTGGGAGCGCGATCTCCGGCGCAGCCAGCATGGCCGAGAATTCCTGCTCACCTTGGCGCTGGAGGGTGGATTCCCGGTGAAAGTGTTTTTGGACGGCGCGCGGAGCTGGCTGCAGGAGTATTTGCGCGCCGTGCTTCGACGGGCGCTTGACGAATCTATCGTAGTCGATGATCGACTGCTGGAGATCGCCATCGAAGAGCGCTGGCGGGTGAGCAAGAGCTACGACCACGATGACTTCGTTGCCGTGTGTGCAGAGTTGGCAGGGGCAGTGCTCGGCCTGCGTCGGCAAGCGGAGGAGCGTGGCCTCTCTGGGGTGAACAACTCCGCAATTCTCGATGCCATCCATGCCGATTGGCGCCAAGATCTGCCTATCTACGTTCCTGCCGAGGATGAAGCCCTTGCGCGAGAATTGTTGACGGGATTGCTCGACGAAAAGTTCAGCGGCCACGTCGCACGGGGCATTGAAGCCCGGCGCTACCTGACATTACGCGATGGAGAATGGCTACCAGCGCTACAATTGCTGGCTGATGGAGAGATCGCCTCCTCGAGTCTAGCAAGCTTTTCTCCGCTTGGCCGCATTCGCGTTTCACCAGCTAGCCAGTTAGTCGAGCACGTCTCTGGCGAAATCGCTTTGCTCGAACCGCCTAATGAGGGCGGAAGGTCCTGGCGCATGCGTCCGCTGATGCGGACATCCCGCCTTCTTCGCCCTTATCCGCTTTCCGCTCAGGTGTCTGTTACGCTCAGTTCTGCGAGCAGCCCACCCGTGACCTGGACATGGCCTGGCGGCGAAGCAAGGCACTCTGATGTCCTAGTGTTTCAGTTGGAGGAAGGGACGGCAGGTCGCGACAAACTATTGCGGCTTGTTCGCAGTGGATCCGCCAGCTTACCGGCGCAGAGTTTGCATGTTCTATTCCCTGCGGATTGGTTGATGGAAATCGGCCCTGAAAGCGCTGTGATCAGTGATGTGATTGTGGCTAGTCTTCGGCGCCGGCTGGTCGAGGTTCAGGGCACTATCTATGTGTGGGGGCCCAAAGATGATGCGCGCTATCGCATTGAAACGGGCGTGCAGGCTCGCTCGATCGAATTGCAGCTGCCCTTCGCTGATGTCAACTTTCGCCTTTCTGAGAAAGATCGCGAAATCGTCTCGCTTGGGACCACGCCAATGGTCAGCGAAACCGAGCGCCCAAGGTTGGCTAAGCCCGGTGAAATCTATTGCCGGCGTGCTGGCGAGCCTTGGCGCGAGCTGCGCGGTCCTTTGAATGCCCCGGGCCTACACGAAATCTCACTACGTGACCCTAAGGCCAACATTCAAATTGACAAGGTGAAGCTAGCCCTTTTGCCATACGGATCTCGTCTCGATGCACGTATGTCCGGGCCCTCGATGGGCCATCTGCGACTCG
>Ga0209345_10000748_pt1 | contig 41407 bp, 50 predicted proteins | sample Cruoilmetagenom7_FD_187294 | JGI IMG/M metagenome (GOLD analysis project Ga0209345, IMG submission 187294) | Oil polluted marine microbial communities from Coal Oil Point, Santa Barbara, California, USA - Sample 7 (SPAdes) (version 2) | ecosystem: Environmental > Aquatic > Marine > Oil seeps ...
ATGGCAACCAAAGCTGGCCGCAACATCCTGAACGCACGTCGTGCCAAAGGCCGCGCCAAACTCAGCGCCTAAGCGCTGCCATCTAGGTTTATCGATATGAAACCGCCGGAGGCACCCGTGGTCGGCACTACGCCAGACACCACGTGCGGGCCATCGGCGGTTTCCGTTTGTCTAAAGACTATGACGAAACGCGCCGATTTTCTGCGCGCCTCAAAGGCGATGCACAAAGCAACCAAGGGCCTTATCTTGCAAGCCCGCAAGCGCAGGCCCGACGAAGCGGACCCCGATTTGATCCGCATCGGCTATACCTGTTCCAAAAAGGTCGGCAACGCGGTGAAACGCAACCGCGCCAAACGCCGTCTTCGGGCCATTGTCCGCGAGGTCATGCCTGATATGGGGCATGCCGGTTGGGATTATGTTTTGATCGGCCGCGCTGGTGCTACCGCTGATCGTGACTATATAGAGTTGGCCAATGATCTGACAAACGCGCTCACCATCATTCACGGACCCGCCAAATGACCCCGCTTGCCCACATCGTCGCCCTACCCGTCCGCGCCTATCGGTTGCTGTTTTCGCCATGGGTTGGCAATTCATGCCGGTATCAACCGACCTGTTCGGCCTACGCGATGGAAGCGCTGGAAAAACACGGCGCGATCAAAGGTGCATGGATGGCCGCCAAACGGGTTGGCCGTTGCAACCCTTGGGGTGGCTGCGGTTATGATCCGGTTAAGGGTGTCGATTGCGACCATGATTTGGAAAAGGATATATAATGGAAAACGGTTTCTTCAAGCTGGTTTGGCGTTTCAATGCCATCGCCATAGCATTTGCCGCCATAGCGGTAATCGGCGCCGGCCTCTTAATCCTCTCCGAGCTTTGGCAGAACTTCAATCGTGATCGCCACGCCGTTCAGGTTGTGAATGTAGACAGTCAAGATACCTCCCTGAACGAAGTCTTTTCATACGGCAAACCCTGGTTTGACAAAGTCGATCAAACCATGATTGTTCCGCTTTATATTTCCCAAAACTACAACTTGTCAGAGGGCTATCTCTCGTCCGGCCCCAGCAAAGGGACAAGTCAAAATCCCATCAACCACCTGATTGTCAGTCGTAAAAACGGATCACATCAATGGCTGTTTCCAGACAATAAGCAATTGATTATTAGGCACCACCACATATCCCGCCCCTTGGAAGCCAAGGAAGAGGACCAGAACACTGTCGCCAGATTATATCAGATCGTTACGGCTGACAGCAACGGTGACAAACGGTTGAGTGAGCGGGATAGAAAAACCCTGCTCATAACCAGACCGGATCGAAACGCCCCAACCCAATTGATTGCCGATTACGACGATCTGCTTTCGGTTCACCACCCCGATGACAACAGTTTTGAAATATTGATCAATAAAGCTGGAGTATTCACGCTCCATAGGTTCGCAATCGCAACGCATGAACAGATCGGTGAAGTTGAATTGCCCGCCCTGCCGACATCACGGTAAACCAGATGCCAGATCAAATCGACGACATCCACCCGCTGTTCCACGGTGCACCCTCAACAACCGAGTTCAAAAAGCTACGCAAGCGCATTGTCCGCTTGGCTCGTGAAGCGATTGACCAATATGGCATGGTTGAGCGTGATGCCCGTTGGTTGGTCTGCCTGTCGGGCGGCAAGGACAGCTACACCTTGCTGGCGGTGCTGCATGAACTGCAGTGGCGCGGGCTGTTGCCTGTGGATCTGATTGCCTGCAATCTGGATCAGGGACAGCCAAATTTCCCCGCCACTGTGTTGCCCAAATTCCTGAAGGAAATGCAGGTGCCGCACCGGGTTGAGTACGAGGACACCTATTCCATCGTGCTGGATAAAACCCCGCAGGGGCGCACCTTTTGTGCCATGTGTTCGCGCCTGCGCCGTGGCAATCTGTACCGCATTGCCCGCGAAGAAGGCTGCAGTGCTATTGTGCTGGGTCACCACCGCGACGACATTCTGGAAACGTTCTTTATGAACCTGTTTCACGGCGGGCGATTGGCCACCATGCCACCAAAGCTGCTGAACGAGCAAGGCGATCTGTTCGTCTATCGCCCACTGGCCCATGTGGCCGAAGCCGATTGCGAGAAATTCGCCAAGGCCATGAACTATCCCATCATCCCTTGTGATCTGTGCGGATCGCAAGACGGGCTGCAACGCCAACAGGTCAAAGCGATTCTGGATGGCTGGGAAAAAAATGCGCCCGGCCGTCGGCAAGTGATGTTTCGTGCCCTGATGAATGCACGCCCCTCGCACCTGCTCGACCCCAAACTATTTGATTTTGCAGGATTAATGCGAAGCCCTGAAACATTCGATGAAAATGCAATACAAATTCCCGACCTGCATTAACAATCCGCTGACCAAATATCATTAGCGTCCTTTCTGAACTTGTATGGCCCTCATACATCAGCAAAAGGATGCCGCTCATGGCTGGATTCCCCGCCGCTCTGTCCCGCCGCAGTTTACGTGCTGTTATCAATGGCCCGCAGGCCTTGGCGTTTCTACCTGCCATCACGCTTGGCGGGTATTGGCTAGGTGGCGAAAGCACATTGTTGTTCCTCGCCCTGATGTTGCCCGCGTTGATTGCGCTTGTTGGGGACGGGGCTGCGCAGCACACACATCTGCTCAACGGCGGGGTAGAAATGGGGCAACGCGAAACGGTTGAACATGCGCTTGATCGGTTTTTGGCCTCCAGCGCTAAAAGTGGGAAAAACACGGCCGCTTTGGTGCTCGAGCTCGATGATTACAGCAGTTTGGTCTCACGCTTGGGCCACAAGGCCTGCGATGAGGTGTTGCGCCAGATCGTCGAAAAAATGCACACCGCGTTGCGGGATTTGGATGTTGTTTGCCGTATTGACGGGCCGACTTTTGCGGTTGCAATGACGCCAGACAGCCGCGCCGACCTGGAGGCATTAATCCAGATATCGTCTCGTTTACAATCCGTGATCTCCGAACCGCTCAGCGTTGATGCGACAACGATTATCATCTCATGCTCTGTCGGGTTTTGCCTTGGGGCGCGTTCCCCGTCCAACACTGGCGAAGCCCTGTTGGAAGCCGCCGAACTTGCCGTGATGGATGCACGCCTCCAAGGGCCGAATACGATCCGCAGCTATTCCCCTGAATTGCAACGCCGCGCCAAGGCGCAACATGATTTGTTCGAAGAGGTTTGCATTGCGCTGGAAGATGGTCAAATTCGTCCATGGTTCCAGCCGCAAGTGTCAACCGACACTGGCGAAGTGACCGGCTTTGAGGCACTGGCCCGATGGCATCATCCAGTGCGCGGTCTGATTCCGCCCGGTGATTTTCTACCCGCCATCGAGGAGGCCGGATTGTTTGAACGGCTGGGCGAGGTGATCCTGTATCACTCCCTTACATCGCTGGTAAAATGGCAAGACAAGGGGTTTATTGTGCCAAAGGTCGGCGTTAATTTCTCGGGTGCCGAGCTGAAAAATCCGAAACTTGTCGACAAAATTCGCTGGGAGCTGGACCGGTTCGACCTGTCCCCCGACCGTTTGGCCATCGAAGTGCTGGAAACCGTTGTGGCTGGCACTGGCGATGACATCATCACCCGCAATATTGCAGGCCTTGCGTCATTGGGTTGCGCCATTGATCTGGATGATTTTGGCACCGGTCACGCCTCAATCGCCAATATCCGCCGGTTTTCCGTGGGCCGCATTAAAATTGACCGCTCTTTCATCATGAAAGTCGACACAGACCCCGAACAACAACGCATGGTTACGGCGATCCTGACAATGGCGGAACAACTAAACCTCGAAACCCTTGGCGAAGGTGTGGAAACCGTGGGGGAGCACGCAATGTTGGCGCAGCTGGGCTGTGGTCACATTCAAGGTTTCGGCCTTGCCCGCCCGATGCCCTTTGAAGATACACTAGAGTGGTTGCAAAAACACCGCAATAAATTGACTGCACCACCGCATATTGGCCGCAAAGCAAGTTAAATTCATTTCCAAAAATCCCTGTAAAAACAGGAAAACCGCTTGACCTTTGTGCCCTTGCCCTGTTGAACCACTGAGACAATTTCAGTGACAGGGTGTCCCACAATGGACGATCAAAACAAGAACCTAATTCTTGCAGTAGTGCTTAGCGGTATCGTGATGCTGGTATGGAGCGTATGGTTTCAACCACCGCCCCCACCGGTTGACCTGACCCTGCCACCCGAATCTGTGCAAACAGCTGATGGCACAAGCGTGGCAACACCACCAGCTGCCTCCAGCCAAGATGGCGCAGCCACACCAACAGTACCGACCAATTCACACACCGAAGCATTGGACGCCGCTGCGCGGGTCAAAATCGATACCGTTGAACTGGGGGGCTCGATCTCGCTGCTCGGTGGACGCATCGATGATCTGGAACTCAAAAGCTACCGCGAAACACTGGATGATGACTCCCCTCTTGTCACGCTTCTGTCCCCCTATGGTAAAGAAAGCCCCTATTACGCCCTTTACGGTTGGGCCCCGGCAGGCGACCTAGCCGCCGATGCGGTCCCCGGCCCAAACACGCTCTGGGCAGTTGAGGCGGGAGAAACGCTAACCACACAAAGCCCCGTGACCCTGCGCTGGGACAACGGCAGCGGCCTGACCTTCCGACGTACAATCTCGATTGACGAACACTATTTGTTTTCGATCGCCCAGTCGGTTGAAAACACCTCTCAAGCCACACGCCGCTTGTTTCCTTACGGTATCGTAGCCCGCTACGGCGAGCCAGATGTCACTGGATTTTTCATCCTGCACGAGGGTGTTGTGCGGATGTCGGACGGCGAGTTGGAAGAAACCAAGTACAAAAACATGCCCGATATGGATTTCGTCCAAACCGAGGGCGCGAATGCCGAGTTGATCGAGGTTGAGAACGAAGGCTGGGTTGGATTCACAGACAAAAACTGGATGACATCCATCATCCCCGCCGCCGGACAAAAATTCACCTCGGTCGCCAAATACATCCCGGGCAGTGACATTTACACCACCGAAGCCCGCATGCCGATCCAAACCGTTCAACCTGGCGCAACCGCCACCGTTAATACCCGCCTGTTTGCGGGTGCGAAAGAATGGGAAACCATTCGCGAATACGGAAAATCGGGCGGCATCACAGGTTTTCTGGATTCAATTGACTGGGGCTGGTTCTTTTTCCTGACCAAACCGATCTTCTGGCTGCTGCACACGCTGAACGGCTATATCGGAAACATGGGCTTCTCGATCATCGCCTTGACCATCATCATCAAGGCGGCCCTGCTGCCACTGGCATATAAATCCTACGTCTCAATGGCCAAGATGAAAACCTTGCAGCCCGAAATGGAAGCCTTGAAAGAGCGCTGCGGTGACGACAAACAGAAAATGCAAAAGGAAATGATGGCGCTTTACAAGACGGAAAAGGTCAACCCTGCCGCTGGCTGTTTGCCGATCCTGATGCAAATCCCGATTTTCTTTTCGCTCTATAAGGTGATCTTTGTCACGCTGGAATTGCGTCACGCCCCCTTCATCGGCTGGATCCGCGACCTGTCAGCCCCAGACCCTTCCTCTATCTTGAACCTGTTCGGCCTGCTGCCTTTCGCCGCGCCCGAAGCAGGCTCCATGATCGCGATCATTTCCTTGGGTGTGATGCCGATCCTGCTGGGCATCTCGATGTGGCTGCAACAAAAACTAAACCCGACACCAACCGACCCGACCCAAGCAATGATCTTTGCATGGATGCCATGGGTGTTCATGTTCATGCTGGGCAATTTCGCCTCCGGTCTGGTGCTTTACTGGATCACCAACAACACCATCACCTTCATCCAGCAATATTCGATTATGCATTCGCAAGGGGCAAAGCCCGATGTGTTCGGCAACATCAAGGCTGGCTTCAAACGCAGGATGAAGGGCGATAAGTGACAAGGCCCCTCACTCATATCTGGCGACACCCGATCAAATCACACGGGGTTGAGGCCTTGAAAACCGTCGCGCTAACGGCGGGCAAAACCATGCCTTGGGATCGCGCTTGGGCCGTGGTGCACGAATTGTCCAAAGTGGATGGATCAGAATGGGTGCCCTGCGGCAACTTTTCGCGAGGGGCCAAAGCACCGTCCTTAATGGCGATTAAGGCTACCCTGCATGAAGGCAACGATACCATCACCCTAACGCACCCTGATCGGCCAGAAATCACCTTCAATCCCGCCACAGATTCAGACGCCTTTCTGGATTGGGTCCGCCCGATCATGCCCGCAGATCGCACTGGATCCGCCTGCATAGTGCAAGCCGCCGAGCGGGGCATGACGGATACCGATTTTCCATCGATCAGCCTGAACAACCACACAACCAACAATGCAATTGGCGAAAAACTGGGCTACGAGCCCTCGCCGCTACGTTGGCGCGGTAACTTGTGGTTTGACGGGCTTGCGCCATGGGAAGAATTCGACTGGATTGGCAAACGGTTGCGCATCGGTGGGGCAGAGTTTGACATCAAAGAGCGCATCACGCGCTGTCTGGCCACCACCGCGAACCCCGCCACCGGCAAACGGGACGCCGACACGTTGGGCGCATTGCAAGACAATTGGGGCCATAAAGATTTCGGTGTTTATGGTGTCGTGGTCAAATCCGGCCAAGTCAATCTAGGCGACGAAATCGAGGTGCTCTGATGCAGATTCAATTTACCCTTGCCGAAGAACCAGATCATGAGGCCAAGGAACGCGGCCGCAAACTTTTTGCAGGCAATACTGAATTTCTAAAGGGCGTGGTCGCAATGGACGGACTGCCGCCCGCGGACCGGCTTGAGGTATGCTTTGCCGGCCGTTCAAACGTCGGCAAATCAACGCTGATCAACGCGCTAACCGGGCGCAAAGGGTTGGCGCGGGCCTCCAACACGCCCGGGCGCACCCAGGAAATCAACTATTTCACCACCCTGAACGGTCCGTTTTTGGTCGATTTACCGGGCTATGGCTATGCCAACGCGCCGATCCCCGTGGTGGAAAAATGGCAGCGATTGCTGAAATCATACCTGTCAGGCCGTCAAACTCTGCGCCGCGCTTTTGTGCTGATTGATGCGCGTCATGGCGTGAAAAAGGTGGACGAAGAAATCCTCGCTCTGCTGGATCGCGCTGCGGTGACATTTCAGGTGGTGCTGACCAAAGCCGACAAAGTCAAAGACAAGGACCGCGTAGCCGTGTTGGAACAAGTGCGCAAAGCCGTCACCAAACACCCTGCCGCCTATCCGGAACTTATCCTGACATCCTCGGAAAAAGGCGATGGCATTGATATTTTACGCAGCATCATCGCCGATCTGGTTTAACCCGCCGCTCATCACGCCTTACGATGTTCATCGCTTAAACGTGTTGCGCTCCGTTCACCTCAATTTCGGTTCCTGAAATGTAGGACGATTCGTCCGAACACAGGAAATAGATCGCCGATGCCACCTCTTTGGGCTGTCCCAACCGACGCATCGGCAGTTTTTTCACGATCTCATCAGTGCCTTCGCTCAAGATCGAGGTCTCGACTTCGCCAGGTGCAATGGCGTTCACACGCACCCCCAACGGCCCAAAATCATACGCCATTTCACGGGTCAATGCCGCCAGCGCAGCCTTGGAGGTGGCATAGGCCGCACCCGCAAACGGATGTACCCGCGCGCCAGCAATCGAGGTCACATTCACGACCGAGCCTTTGGCCGCCGCCAGTTCATCCTTTAGCCCGCGCGCCAAAACAACCGAGGCAAAGAAATTCACATGAAACACCTGACCCCATGACATCAGGTCAGTATCAAGGGTGTTCAATCGCTCGCCATTCGGCCCCTTTGGCGAAATTCCGGCGTTATTCACCAGTGCGTCCAGCCGCCCATCCAACTTGTTGCGGATCACCTCGATGGCCTCGATGGTTTTGCGCGGATCGGCCAGATCAATCTGCACATGGTTTTCCTGCCCGCCGCCCCACGGGCATTCATCCGGAAACGGGTAACGCGAACAAGTGATCACCCGCCAACCCTTGGCACTAAAATACTGCACCGTCGCGTGGCCGATGCCACGGCTTGCGCCTGTCAGCAACATGATCTTACGCCGCTTGTTTTTCGCCATTTCAGCCCCCATTTCAACTTGTCCAGACCCTAGGGCGATGTCCCCAAAAACACAATCCAATTGGCACAACACTTGGCACAGCCAACGCAAGCCATTAACAGGGTATGGAACAAGGATGAGAGAAATGAAGACACAAGACACAACAAAGCACGACCGGATCGCGACCGCCCGCACCCTTTCAAACGCATTGCCGCTGTTACAGCGCTATGATGGTGCGACCGTTGTGGTAAAGTTTGGCGGCCACGCGATGGGGGATGACGGTTCAATGGACAGTTTTGCCCGTGACATCGTGCTGATGCAGCAGGTGGGTGTGAACCCCGTGATCGTGCATGGCGGCGGGCCAATGATCAATGAGATGCTGGGCAAGCTGGGCGTTGAATCCGAGTTTGTCGATGGCAAGCGCGTCACTGACGCCGCCACGGTCGAGGTGGTGGAGATGGTGCTGTCAGGCCGCGTCAACAAACGCATTGTGCAGGCGATAAATGCACAGGGTGGCAAGGCCGTCGGGCTGTCCGGCAAAGACGCCAATCTGATAATTTGCGACCAAACTGACCCCAATCTTGGCTTTGTTGGCACCCCGGTTGAGCTGGACCCAACCATTTTGCATACCCTGTTTGCAGCCGACACCATTCCGGTCATCGCGCCATTGGGGGCTGGTCGAAATGGCGAGACCTACAACATCAATGGCGACACGGCTGCGGGCGCAATCGCCACGGCGCTGAAGGCAGACCGGCTGTTGTTGTTGACCGATGTAGAGGGCGTGAAAGGCCAATCAGGCGAGGTTCTAACCGAACTGACGCCCAAACAAATCGGCGCTCTCACCAAAGACGGCACCATCGCGGGTGGTATGATCCCGAAAACCGAAACAGCTTTGGCAGCCATCAATGGCGGCGTGCGCGGGGTTGTCATACTGGATGGCCGTGCGCCCAACGCCTGTTTGCTTGAGCTTTACACAGACCACGGGGCGGGCAGCCTGATCCGTCTAAACAAAGAGTAACAAACCCTGACGAAAACGTGCAACTCGCACGTTTGCACCTGCAACACTCTCAAGGTATGGCTGGCCAATGGAAAATGAAACATACATCCGTCTGGCCATTTTTATCGGCCTGTTTTTGCTGCTCGCCATGGTCGAGACCATCCTCCCGCGGCGTATCCGTTCCGAAACCCGCAAACGACGCTGGGCCACAAACTGGGCACTGATTGTCATTGATTCAGTGGCCCTGCGCGCCATGGCCTATGTCGTACCGTTTGTGTTGCCGTTACTGGCTGTTGGGGCCGCGTATGATGCTCAGCGGTTAGGCTGGGGGTTGTTTAATCATGTGGACTGGCCCGCAGGATTGGAAATACTGCTGACAGTGTTGTTTTTGGACTTTGCCATCTGGCTACAACATCTGATCACCCATAAAATCCCGATCCTGTGGCGGCTGCACCGCGTGCATCACGCGGACCGCGATATTGATGTGACCACCGCAATCCGGTTTCACCCTGTTGAAATTGCCCTGTCGATGCTACTGAAAATCGGGCTGGTCTACCTGCTTGGGCCAGCAGGATTTGCCGTGATCCTGTTCGAAATCATCCTGAGCAGCACTGCCATGTTCAACCATGCCAACATCAAACTGCCGCTACGGTTGGACAGGATTGTGCGGCTGGTGCTGGTCACGCCGGATATGCACCGCGTGCATCATTCTGACGTCAGGTCTGAGCATGACAGCAACTACGGGTTTTCCCTGTCGATCTGGGATCGGATGTTTGGCACCTATATTGCGCAACCCAAAGCCGGACATGACGACATGACCATCGGGTTGCAATGGCAGGATGATCGACCCTCGAACCTAGCATGGATATTGGCGCTGCCTTTCTTTCGCAAATGAGCTATCAGGCTCTTCAATCCTCGCTCCGCGCCCTGCATCTGGATATCTTCGGAGCCCTGTATCCCGCCGCCGATGACGCCGCCCCGGACGGAACCAAAACCCTGCTGCTGCTTGGTCCGCATGAGCCAGGCTTTTGGCCGCATTTCAGCGCCTCGCCCGAATACCTCGATGGCACCGCTGATCCGCTGGATCGATGGTCGAAACGCGTCGTCACCCCGTGGGCCAAGCACCTGAATGCCACCGCCATTTTCCCGTCAGACGGTCCACCTTACCCGCCTTTCATCCAGTGGGCAAAACGCAGTGGTCGGGCGTGGGTCTCGCCGGTTGGCCTGTTGGTGCATGATATCGCCGGATTGTTCGTATCCTTTCGCGCGGCCGTTGCACTGCCCACGCATATTATCCTGCCCATGACGGGCCCGTGTCCCTGCACAACCTGCAAAAAACCTTGCCAAACCGCATGCCCCGTAAATGCCATGACGGGCGACTATGATGTTGCAGGGTGCAAATCCTACCTGAACACCCCCGCGGGAAAACTCTGTATGGAAACAGGTTGTTTAGTGCGTAGTGCTTGCCCTGCGGGGGCTAATTATGGCAGATTGCCCCAACAATCCGCGTTCCATATGGCAGCTTTTAATCCCGATGACCCTACGTTTAATCCTGACACGCCACGCTAAATCCAGCTGGGACAACCCGACTTTGGATGACCATGACCGTGCCTTGAATCCGCGGGGTCATGCTGCCTCTAAGGCGATTGGTAAGTGGTTAGAGCAAAACGACTATTGCCCCCAAGCTGTGTACTCGTCCACCGCACGGCGCACCTCCGAAACATGGGCGCATATCGCCAAAAACTGCCATCGCGCCAATGACGTGCAATTCACATCAGCCCTGTATCTGGCCTCGCCGGATCGAATGTTCACCATTTTGCAAGGCAGTCGGCACAATTCAGTGATGATATTGGGGCACAATCCAGGGACTGCAATGCTGGCCGCCGCCTTGGTAAAAACCGCGCCAGATCATCCGAAATTTGACCAATATCCGTCAGCCGCCACCACGGTAATCGATTTTGAGGCCGAAAGCTGGGCTGATGTCTCCCCCCACACGGGCCATGTCGAAGCCTTTGTCGTACCGCGCGATTTAACCGATTAGTGCTGCACGAAATCAAAGGGGCCGCGGGCGTCATTCACCTGAATGCAGTGCGTGATTAAACGTCCCTCGGGTATCCAGTGATGCAACAGGTAAGCCGGATCAGACAACAAAAACTTTGACGGGCTGGATTGGCTTAAATCTAGGTTCAGCTGCATCCCCATGCTGGGTGCCGTCGTGACAACCGTACCGCCCCATCGCGCGTGGGTCAGCAGGTGGATATGACCACACAGGATACGCTCGACATTCGGGTACCCTGATACGATTTCACCAAAAACGTCTGCCCCTTTAAACCCATCCAGATCGGATTCGGGAACACCGCATTGCATCGGCGGGTGATGCAGGAAAATGACCGTCGGCTGCATGCCGCCCTGTCCGAGGATCGCGCGCAACCATGCGGCACGGGTGTCGCAGATCATCCCACCACTTTCGCCCGCATTCAGACTGTCCAGCGCAATGATCCGAACAGCGCCACCCTCAACCACATAGTTTAGGAACCCGCCCGCACGCGTCGGACAGGCGCTGCCGCCAAACACGTCCCACAGGACATTACGATCGTCATGATTGCCCGGAACCAGATAATAGGGACAGTCCAGCATCGCCAAAATTTCGGCCGCACGCTGTGCCTCGTCACGGTGAAAATCATTGGTCACATCCCCCGAGTGCAGCACCAAATCAGGCATCACCGTCAGGCTGTTGATATGCTCGACACAGCGCGCCAGATTTTCAGCCATCGGCGCTATGCCATAGGTCTTCTGATCCGGCCCCGCAATATGCGTGTCACTGATCTGCGCTATAAGCATGTCTTATTCACTATCACCATTGTCCAGATTGGTCGGCGCAAACACACCCCCAAACGCACCGCTCCCGCCTGAAGGCTTGGCTGGCTCAGACGCTTCTGTGCCGGTCGACAGATTGTTAGGGTCAAACACACCCCCAAACGCGCCACTTGGCTTGGCAGCGTCATCTGCGCCAGTTTCCGGCGTGCCAAAAATATCCGGCCCCTGACGGGCTTCGGATTGATCTTTGATCAAGCGTTGCTGACGTATTTCTTCGATCCGTAAAGCGATCCCAGCCTTCTTTTCCTTAAGCACCCGGGCTTTGCATTCCTGCGGATCATAGCTTTGGGCCGTTCCAATCATTGTAATAGCGACAATCGCCAAGGCAACAAAGCCAAAGGCCGCCGGATTTCCACGCAAAAATCCGGGCAGCAGGTTGCCGGATTTTGCAACAGCTTTGCCTTCTCTAATCGCTTCTTTGCGTGCCGCGTTACGACGGACCGCTTCAACGGCCAACGCCCCGAAAACGGTCAAGACGATGATGATAAACGCCAGTGACGAAATCGACGGGTTGATCCCGTAGCGCACCTTTTGCGCCAGCTCAATCGTCAGGGTTGGGTAATTCCCGAAGGTAAATGTAGTGGTGTTGTAGTTCTCAAAGCTCGCCAAAAACGCCAACACCGCCGCGCTTGCGATGGCAGGGCGCATAAACGGCAGCAAAATTTTACGAAAGGCTTGCGTGTGGGTCGCCCCCAGATCAAGCGCGGCCTCGGTCAGGCCGGGGTCAAACCGCTGGAGGCGGGCGACAAACACCAACATGCAATAGGACGCGATAAACGTCGATTGGCCCAAAATGGTCAACAACAACCCGTTATGGAAAAAGGCCTCGGTTGCGGGGCCGAACATCCGGCCAACCTTGTCCCAGAACACCACCGTCGAAATCCCCAGCACAACACCGGGAATTAGGATCGGCGCGATGATCAGCGTGTAATAGGTCGTGCGCAATTTTGGCCAAACTTGCGTTAACACCAATGACGCCGCAAGGCCCATCGACACCGACAGGATGACCGTGCCAAGGCCGATCTTCAGGCTGTTAACAATACTGCCCAGAATGCGTTCATCGTTATAAAGAACGGTGAACCACTCGTAGGTGAAACAACCCCATGGCGAAACTGAAGGAAAGCCGGAGGAGTTGAACGCCGTCAGGCTCATCACCAAAAGCGGTCCCAGCAGATAGCTGAAAAAGATGATCAGATAGGCACCCAGCGCAAAGCGAGAAACGAATTTACTGCTCATTTGCCGATGTCCCCCATGTTAACCTTGAAAATGCGCATCAAGGTCAAAACGATCAGGATTGTCGAAACTAACAGGACCATCGCATAGGCCGCGCCCTGCTGCCAATTCAGGGAATCGTTGAACCATTGATAGACCAGTTGCGTGAACCACAGACTGCTTGGCCCGCCCAAAACTTGCGGCGCGGCCAAAGCCCCCGCCGACAACATGAACACCATCGTCGCCCCCGATGCGATACCGGGTTTGGCGTGTGGAATAACGATGCGCCGGTGAATGCGCACCCACGACGCGCCCATATCACGGGCCGCCTCGATCTGGTTGCGATCAAGGCTTTCGATCACGTTATACATCGGGAAAAGCATCAGCAGGATGTAGGCATATCCAAGCCCCGCATAGAGTGCGATATCTTGACGGATAAAGTCGATCGGCTCGCTGGTCAGATGCGTCAACATCAGCACCTCGTTGATCAACCCGCTGTCGCCAAAAATGATCCGCAACGCAAAAGCTCGCAGAATTTCGTTGATCCAGTAGGGAATGATCAACAGCACGACCAGCAGGCGTACAAACCCTGATCCTTTGGATTGGCCCAGATAGTAAGCCAGAGGATAACACATCAGGATATTGGCGATCGTCACCAACATCGCGGCGATAATGGTGCGCACAAACACCATCAAATCGACGGTGTTATACGTGCCTTCCGAGCCTTCTGCGCCGTACAATAAATGCTTGTAGTTGTGCAGCGTATAGACATCCTTTGGCCCGCCAAGTTCAGCAGGCGGCAGATTATATCGGAACGAATAATCCAGCATTGAAAGCTGGGGCAGAACGACCAGAACAACCACCCAGAAACCAACCAGCCCGATCAAAAGACTGCCCATCAACAGGCCGTTATTCCTAAAGAACTCGGAGAAAATCATTTGTTTTTTCATGCCGCGCCCCTATTCCGATGCCAATTCGCCCGCAGGCATAATCACGGCATTGCTTGCATCATAATGCAGCGACAGGTTCTCGCCTCTGGCGGAAATATGGTCTTGGCCAAGGTTAGGCACGGACATTTTTATCGACTTGCCGCCGTCCCCCTCAAGGAACACGCTAAACGAATTGCCTTCAAATTCTTCGTTGATCACATTGGCCGAAATGGTGGTCTTTTTCTCCGAATTTGCTTCCCCCAGTTCCAAGGCTTCGGGGCGGATGAACATCATCGCATCATCACCAACGCCCAGTTTTCCAACTTGGGTCGGGGTGATCCGGGCCAGCAATTCTCCAGAGCGGTTGGTCGAAATGATCGCCTCATTGCCGCTGACAGATTTGACCTTTCCGCGGAACACGTTGTTTTCACCAACAAAAGACGCCACAAACGGGGTCGAGGGATGATCGTAAATACTGTGCCCCGTGTCGATCTGATCAATCACACCGGCCTTCATCACCGCCACATTGTCCGACATCGTCAAGGCTTCGCCTTGGTCGTGGGTGATATAGATGAACGTGATGCCAACCCGTTGCTGGATTTCACGCAACTCGGTACGCATGTGTTGGCGCAGCTTCAAATCCAGTGCCGAAAGCGGCTCGTCTAGCAGTAAAACATCTGGGTTCGCACAGAGCGCGCGGGCAATCGCCACCCGCTGTTTTTGGCCACCGGACAGCTCGCTTGGCAGTTTGTCGCCCTGGCCTTCCAACGCGATCATATCCAGCAGTTCGTCCGCCCGCTTGCGTCGCTCGCCGGCACTGGCACCAGTGACTTCCATGGAAAACGCAATGTTTTCCCAGACTTTCATCAGCGGAAACAGAGCCAGATTTTGAAAGATCAGCGCGGTGGGACGTTTGTTTGGGCCGATGCCCGACATATCATTGCCACCAATCAGAACCCGTCCGTCACTGGGCTCTAGAAACCCTGAAACCGCGCGTAAAATCGTGGTTTTCCCGCAACCCGATGGGCCGAGGAAGGAGAAAAAATCACCCCCGTTGATGCTCACATTTGCCTCTCTTACGGCGACAAATTCTCCGAACTTGATCCAGACATTCTCCAGATCAACCGCAACACCAGAACTCATGTGATATTCCCTATTGGTTTATAAAAGTGCCTCTCGCGGGCACTTGGGTTGGGCGCAAAACCCCAAAAAATGTCCGGCCACAACGACTGCAGCCGGACATATTATTGCATCGCTTAAGAGCTTTGGAACTTGTTCACATACTCTGTGCGAATGTCGGCATACCAAGGTGCCTCGGCAGGCCAAGCATTCAGATTGGCAAGCGCGTCACCTGGATAGGCTTCGGCAAAGTTCTTGGCGTAATTTGCGCCAGCATGTGTATCCGCCGTCAGGATTGGTGAATTGTAACCGTGCTTGTCGATCGCCACGCCCGCATTCATTGGGTCGTAAGCGAACTTGATCAGCTCATACACTTCGTCGATGTTGGTAGCGCCTTTAGGCATTGCCAAACCGTCAACCCATGCCATCGCACCTTCAGCAGGTGCTTGGTATGTCACTGGTTCGCCAGCCGTTTTCAGCGCCAGCGGTGGGCCATCCCAAGTTTGACCAACGATCACGCCGTCATTCAACAAGCCATTTTTCTGGCTGTCAGCGTCATTCCAGATCAGTTTCAGGTTGGATTTGCGTGCGATACACCATTCAGTGATCTTCGCCCACGTTGCGCGCATGTTCTCTTCTGACTCATACGCTGCCCAAACAGAACCCGCATCCATTTCGCCGTTGGCTTCCATGAACAGACCTGCACATAGCATGCCAGAATGCGCACGGATCATGGTTTTACCCGCATTTTCCTCGGACCAGATTTCGCCATAGGACGGCACACCGGAGGCATCTTTTGGCGTAAACTTATCGACACGCCACGCCATACCTTCTGTACCCCAAATGTGCGGGATCCATGTGTTACCAGCCCCACCAAAGTCCCACGCGTCTGGGCCGATTTTGGCCATCGCCGGGTTGGCAGCGTCGATGTTGATGCGGCTCATATCAAAGGGTTGCAACAATTCCAGCGGGCCCCATTGCAAAGACCGGTTGTTGGTTGGTCCGATCAAATCAGCGCCGCCCCCGTTCGAAGCCTTCATCTTGTTGATCAGCTCCTCGTTGGAACCGATTCCGACGTAATTCACCTTAATGCCGGTTTCAGCCGTGAATTTCGCCAGCATGTCTTCGGGCCAGTAATCGGACCAATCCATCAGGGTCATTTCACCGGACGAGGCCAATGCCTTGGAGACCAGCGCAGGTGTGGCCAGCGCCGCAGCGCCGACAGCCGTGCCTGATTTCAGGAATGAACGGCGGTTAAAAGTCGAGTTGGTTTTCGTCATGTAGTTTCTCCCTCCCGGAGGATAACGGGCCAAATTCTTGGTAGCCCCTCGGTTAATAAACTTACGCACTATTTGCTCTATGGACCTTACGTCTCATTTTAATGACAGCGCGGCGGCAAAAAGGCAAAAAACGCCGCACTCAACAGACCGAGTTTAACAAGAATGCTGTCCCAGTATATGTCCAGATTCAACGGCCAGTATAGCCAGAACTCCGCGCGAACAATTTTGTTCACCTTTACCGAGAACCGCGCCATAATTTCATGGGGCCACTGTCTAAGTTCAGCCGCCTAGTAATCCTTAATTGCTTGGGATATGCGCCGCACCCCTTCGGGTATCCTGTCAACCGAGATCGACGAATAGGCTAGGCGGAAAAAGTTTCTAGGCGCGTCTTCTCCGGCAAAAAATGGGTTTCCGGGCTCAATCAAAACCCCGTTATCGGCCAATCTATGGCGCAGAACCTCGGTATCTACTCCTGTTGGGGCCTCGACCCAGAACCCAGAACCACCAAAATTGGCGCTGCCCGCAACTGTCATTTCCGTGTCCGCCAGCGCCGCTGCGGTCACCTGACGGCGCTTGTGATAAACCGTGCGCATCTTCTTGATCATCGCATCATAATGGCCCAGCCTCAGAAAATACGCCGTGGTGCGCTGCATGTATCCCGGGGGGTGACGCAGGCTGGCCAGACGCAGTGCGCGGGCTTGCCGGATGAATGGCTCGGCCCCGACCAGATACCCCAACCGCAAGCCCGGAAACAACGATTTCGAAAAGCTGCCAACGTAAATGACCCGTCCGTCCTTATCCAACGACTTTAGCGCAGGCGATGGCGCTTTGATAAAGCTCATTTCGAATTCATAGTCGTCTTCAACAATCAGGAAATTCTGCTCTTTGGCCAACCGCAACAACTCGTGGCGCCGCTTCATCGGCATGGTTGTTGTCGTCGGACATTGGTGACTGGGCGTGACAAACAGCGCGTTAAAATCTTTGGGCAACATTTCCGGCGGCAGCCCGTCTTCGTCAATGTTTACGGGGTATTGCGTGCAGCCCGTGTGGCGCAATATTTCCCTGATGCCGTGATACCCCGGATTCTCATAGACCGCTGAACGCTGATTGTTCAGTAATATCTGCGCCGCCATCCACAGCGCATTCTGCGCGCCAACTGTCACCAACACCTGTTCAGGGCGCGCCAAAATTCCGCGCCGCGGCAAGGTATGTCGCAAGATAAAATTGATCAGTTCGGGATCGTCCTGTTCGGCGTAATCCGATGTCAGACTGTCGAATTCCTTCTTGCCCAGCGCTTGCATCGCGCACAATCGCCAGCTGGCCTGATTGAACAAATCAGGGTCCGGTTGGCCATACATAAACGGGTAAGGATAGCTGCGCCAATTGTGGTCTTTCTTGACCGTCTTGCCGCCGGTAAATTTGCGCTGAATGGCGTTGTCCCAATCCACCGTGTCGGTTTCCATTTCCCCGCTGATCGCGGGCAGTGGCACCATCGGCGCGGTCTCGGACACAAAATACCCCGAGCGGTTGGTCGAAGTGATGTAATCATCCGCGACCAATTCGTGATAGGCCAGCGTGACTGTGATGCGCGAAATACCCAAGTGTTCGGCCAGCTTTCGAGAGGACGGCAGTTTCTCTCCAACTTGCAAGCGCCCCGCCAGAATGGCCGAGGCCACGATTTGCCTAATCTGGCTTTGCAGACTGCCTTGAAAATTCGGATCAAGGAAAAAGGTGTCTTCGACCAACGGCATAGCGTCCCGATCTGGATATACATTGCATATGGAACTGGCCCTATGGAATTCACATCCCATCCCTAATGTCAAATTAGAATTCGGCCGCAAGGCGTGCCAAACCCCTCATAATTGCCACAGAATTACCAAAGGAAACGCATCATGGCTTTTGACGTGAAAACAAATTCGCTTGAACAATACTGGTTGCCGTTCACGGACAACAAGGGCTTCAAAGAAGACCCGCGCATCATCACCAAAGCCAGCGGTGTCTACATGACCGACCACAAGGGCGGCACGGTGATTGACGGCTCCTCCGGTCTGTTTTGCAGCCCGGCTGGACATTGCCACCCAAAGATCATCGAGTCCGTGCATGGCGTCATGCAAGAGATGACCTATGTCGCGCCATTTGGCTCGGCCCACCCACTATCCTTTGCTTTGGCCGAACAGGTTTCACGCCTGTTGCCTGAATCCTTCAACCACGTCTTTTTCGTGAACTCGGGCTCTGAGGCCATCGATACCGCCCTGAAAATGGTTATGGCTTATCATTCGGCGACGGGCGAAAACCGCTCTCGATTTATCTCACGCGAGCGGGCCTATCATGGTGTAAACATCGGTGGTGTGTCGCTTGCGGGTCTGGTGAACAATCGCAAAACCTTCCAGTCCGTGATGCCGAATATCGCGATGATGCGCCACACTTGGGACGCGGACCAATTGATGGTGCGGGGTCAGCCGACCAGCGGGGCCGAGCTGGCCGACGATCTACAACGTATGTGCGACACCTATGGCGGCGAAACCATTGCGGCCTGTTTTGTAGAGCCGGTCGCGGGCTCCACTGGCATCCTTGCGCCACCCGTTGGCTACCTTGAACGGCTGCGCGAAATCTGTGATGCCAACGGCATTCTGTTGGTGTTTGACGAGGTGATCACCGGCTTTGGTCGCATTGGCGGTACTTTTGCTGCGGACGCTTTTGGCGTCACGCCCGACATCATGACAATGGCCAAGGCGCTGACCAACGGAGCGATCCCTATGGGCGCTGTCGCGGCTTCGGACCGGGTGCATGACGTGATCAGCGACAAGGCCGCCCCGGGCGCAATCGAGTTTTTCCATGGCTACACCTATTCGGGCCACCCGGCAGCCTGTGCTGCTGGTCTGGCGGCACTGTCGATCTACGAGGACGAGGGGCTATATGCCCGCGCGGCTGACATGTCGCCCTATTTCCTGGACTCGGTTTTCCAGCTCAAGGATCACCCGATGGTAAAGGACATCCGCGGCATCGGTATGGCGGCAGGGGTCGAACTGGTCGACAAAGGCGGCCAAGCCCAGATTGATCTGTTCTGGAACGGGATGCATGTGAAATTCACTGGCAACACCGGCATTCTGGCCCCGATGTTCACCTCCGAGATATCCCATATAGACGAGATGATGGAAAAGCTGAAAAAGACGCTGGATGGGCTGAAATAGCCAACAACGCAGAGTCATATGGAATTCATATGTGAATCATATGGTTTTCATATCGCCGTAAAACGAAAAAGCCCCGCGCATTTTGCACGGGGCTTTTCCAATTCTGTCGTGGGCTTTTAGTGACCCAGAATTTGGCTCAGGAACAATTGCGTCCGATCCGATTTCGGATTGTTAAAGAACTCTTCCGGCTCGTTTTGCTCAACGATCTGGCCTTGGTCCATAAAGATCACGCGGTTCGCCACCTGACGGGCAAAGCCCATCTCATGGGTCACACAAATCATCGTCATGCCTTCTTCGGCAAGTTCAATCATCGTGTCCAGAACCTCTTTGATCATCTCGGGGTCCAGCGCCGATGTTGGCTCGTCAAACAGCATGATCCGTGGCTTCATGCACAAGGAACGCGCAATCGCCACACGCTGTTGTTGACCACCAGACAGCTGGCCGGGGTATTTGTCGGCCTGCTCGGGGATCTTCACCTTTTCAAGGAAATGCATCGCCGTGTCTTCGGCCTCTTTCTGAGGTGTTTTACGAACCCAGATCGGTGCCAACGTGCAGTTTTCCAGAATGGTCAGATGTGGAAACAGGTTGAAGTGCTGGAAACACATGCCAACCTCAGACCGGATTTTGTCGATGTTTTTCAGATCTGAAGACAGTTCGGTGCCATCAACAATGATCTGCCCTTCCTGATGGACCTCAAGACGGTTGATACAGCGGATCAGGGTGGATTTACCCGACCCTGACGGACCACACACCACGATACGTTCACCGCGGTTCACCGTCATGTTGATGTCTTTCAAGACGTGAAAGGCACCATACCATTTGTTCATGTTCGTTATTTCAATCGCCACTTCGTCCGATACGGACATCTGTTTGCGAGCTGTTGCGGATTCAGACATTTACGTCACTCCTTTAAGTTAATGACCAGTCTGAAGCTTACGCTCCAGATACATGGAATAGCGGGACATGGAGAAGCAGAAGATAAAGAACACAAAGGCGATAAAGCCGTAGAGTTCCCAAATAATACCGTTCCATTCGGCGTTGGCCTGAATCAGTTTTGCCCAACCAAGCGGATCAAGCAAAGCGATGATCGACACCAGCGTGGTATCCTTGAACAACCCGATAAAGGTTGAAACGATTCCGGGGATCGAAATCTTCAACGCTTGCGGCATAATGATCAGACGCTGTGCCTGCCAGTAATCAAGACCCAGCGCATCGGCAGCCTCGTATTGACCTTTAGGCAAAGCAGCCAGACCCCCACGGATCACCTCGGCCATATAGGCAGCGGCGAAGATGGTTATCATGATCATAACCCGCAGGATGATGTCAAACTCGGTGCCCTTGGGCAGGAAGTAGTTCAACAATACTGACGCTACGAATAGCAAGGTAATCAATGGCACACCGCGAATAAACTCGATGAAACCAACACACAGTGCTTTTACGATCATCAGGTCTGACAACCGGCCCAGCGCCAGAACGACGCCCAACGGGAATGACAGGCCAATGCCGGTAATCCCAAGCAGGATCGCCAACATAAAGCCGCCGAATTTGCGGCTTTCCACGGCCTCAATACCCAGAGGCAAAATGCTTGCCAGTGTGTTTCCAAGCGGACCCATGATGAACAGCCACCAGACAATGGCGGCTAAAACACCAAGGATGATTCCCAGCAGAGAGCTCATCGCTTTGGCCACAAACTTGTGCACCAAAAAGCCAATTACAAACCCCATGAATGCCAAAACAGGCACCCAAATGGTTCCGCCCCACAGCAACCAAGGGGCAACGAATGGGAAGGCCACCGAGATCAGCAGCATTTTCTTTGGTAGGCCATTGAACAACACAGGGGCAATCGCGGCAAACAGCATGATCAGCGCCAGATTTGGCCGCCAATACAGATGCTCTGGATAGAACCCATACATTAACTGCCAGAACCGTTCGCGGATCACACCCCAACAGGCACGATTGGTGGATTCGCCATGAATCTCGAGCAGTTTTGCACGACATTCATTCAGCGAACTGGAATTCCATATTCCGCCAAATATCCACGGCAGTAAACCGGCCAACACAGAATAGATCGCGTAAATCGCAAGCAAGCTAAGGAAAATGTTCAGCGGGCTTGAGAACAGATTAGTGCGCATCCAGCCGATGATACCGATATTGGTTACCGGCGGTGCTTTTTCCGACAGCATTTCTGTACGCACATAGCTTTGGTCACTTGTCATAGTCATATCAGCGCTCCTTCAGCTTTGTGCGCTCATTATAAGCGTTCATGATTGTGGAAACGGTCAGTGAAATGACTAGGTAACACGCCATCAACAGCAGGATGGTTTCCATCTCGCGGCCGGTTTGGTTCAGGGTAATCCCACCCAAGGTACCGGTCACATCCATATAGCCAACCGCAATCGCCAAGGACGAGTTTTTGGTTAGGTTCAGGTATTGCGAGATCAGCGGTGGAAAGATAACCCGCATCGCTTGTGGCAGGATGACAAGGCTCATAGTACGGCTGGGACGTATCCCAAGCGCGGATGCTGCCTCAGATTGGCCTTTGGAAATGGCCATGATACCAGCACGCACGATTTCGGCTATAAAGGCAGCCGTATAAAGTGACAGAGCTATCCACAACGCCAGCAAGGAACTGCGCAAATGAATGCCGCCTTTAAAGTTAAAGCCTTTGAGTTCTGGGTAACCGAGATAGAAGCCCAAGATCCACAAGGTAATCAAGGTCGGGATAACAACCACACCGAGTTGCAAGTACCAGACCGTCGGGCGTACCCCTGTATCCGCCTGAATTTGGGCAGCGCGAAGGGTGATCAGCTTGCTGATCATCAGGCCAGCAATCAGCACAGACCCAATCGCGATCAAATCAAGGCTGATCTGAAATGACCCACATGTTTTAGCCAGTTTGATTACCTTGGCATCGTCGCTATTTGCGGCATAGGCCTCACATGCAGCTGTGCTCTTATCTGGGAACATAGCCACATCACCCAAACCACTAGAAAACAGTGGTTCAGGGAAATAGATACCTCGATTGGTGATCGCAACACTATCAAATATCTGCATATGGGCGGTTGCGTTATCGCCCCTAAAATCTTTTGGCTGTGGTGCCGAGTGCGACATGGCAGCCATAATCAGCACGATCCACAGCAATACGGGAACGTTCCGGAACCCTTCGACATAGATCGCAGCCAAACGCGAGATCACCCAGTTGGTTGACAGGCGTAACACACCGATAAACACACCAAGGAAGGTCGCAAGTATACAACCCATCACGGCCACCAGCAGCGTGTTCATCAAGCCAACGACAGCAGCCCTTAGGTGTGAAGATTGCGAGCTATACTCAATCAGTGTCTGATTAATGTCGTATCCGGAGGAATCCTTCAGAAACCCAAACGTAAAGGGTTTTCCAGCAGCAGCCAAATTTACAGCAACGTTGTTGATCAGCCATGCAGCGCCCAACATAAACCCCATTAACGCGATGACCTGGATGGTCGTTGAGCGATAGCGGGTATCATAGAGCAGCATGGAGAGGCGGAACGACGCCTTTGGGGGGTCGGTCAGTGTTGTCATGATAGACTTCCCTGTGTTCCCTGGCCTATTTTTATATGGCGCGAATTTTCCGCTGCCTTGGCTCAGGTGGTTTATTCGTAAGGTAGATGTGAAAAGGGCGCGGGATGAACCCGCGCCCAAATCATTTAGTGTCCTAGCGGAACGGAGGCGAATAAATCAGACCGCCGTCTGTCCACAACGCGTTCAGACCGCGCGAAAGACCAACTGGTGTCTTTTCACCAACGTTAGCCTCAAAGATTTCGCCAAAGTTACCACCCGAAGCAATCGCACGTGCCGCCCAGTCAGCGTCAAGCCCGAGCATTTCGCCCATGTTGCCTTCTGTGCCGAGGATACGGTTGATTTCTGGGTTCTCAGTGCCTTTTGACAGCTCTTCGATATTTGCCGAAGTGATACCAAATTCCTCTGCAGAGATCAGAGCGTTCAGAGTCCAGCGAACGATATCGCCCCACTCGTTGTCGCCGTGACGAACCAATGGGCCCAGAGGCTCTTTGGATACGATTTCTGGCAGAATCACGTGATCAGCTGGGTTTTCAAACGCAGCACGAGTGGCCGCAAGGCCAGATGCGTCTGTCGTGTAAACATCGCAAGCACCGGCTAGGTACTGCTGTTGGCCTTCAGCATTGGTTTCGATCGGCACTGGCTCGTATGAAATTCCGTTTGCACGGAAGAAATCAGACAAGTTCAGCTCAGTTGTTGTACCAGTTTGGATACAAACCGTCGCGCCGTCTAGATCTTTAGCCGAAGTCACACCCAGCGCTTTTGGAGCCATGAAGCCTTGACCGTCATAGTAGTTAATACCAACGAATTCCATTTTCAGGTCAACGTCACGGGACAATGTCCATGTGGTGTTACGAGAAAGCATGTCAACTTCGCCAGAAGCCAGCGCTGTGAAACGTGTTTTAGTGCTGAGTGGAACGAACTCAACCGCTGTGTTGTCGCCAAGAACAGCGGCAGCAACGGCGCGACATAGAGCAACGTCGTAACCTTCCCATTTGCCGTTCGCATCTGGTGACGCAAAGCCAACTAGGCCTGTGGACACGCCACAATTCAATTTGCCGCGTGCTTTTACATCATCAAGTGTACCGGCAGCAGCGATTCCAGCGGACAAGCTGGCAACTGTCAATGCACCTAGAAATACGGATTTTTTCATTTTTACCTCTTCCTGATAGTCCGCCTGTTTTAGGCGGTTAATTCGGTCCACTTGGACCAAGGGCGATATCATGGGAGGGCTACACCCTCCCAAGCGTGCGCCAGTTTGGGACAAATATTGAGAAAACGTCAAGGGAAGTTTCGGAATTAGGCCTATATCGGACCTAGTTTTTGCTCGATTCGAACCCGAATCGAAAACACAAGAGAAAAATGACAAATATTGCATGCTAATTGGCCATGAAATAGAATCGGGCCGCGTGCTCAAAACCCATTCTCTTACCCTTAGAGGTAGTAATTTCTTCGTCGTCCTCGCCCCACTTCTCGATTTGCCAATCCTCGTCGACTCTGGAACAGGCCCACAAATCGGCCACTGGTAACAGCTTGTAAGTGACGGCAAATCCGATAATTAACGACCCGGACATGCCGACCAAATCGTGGAAAGCCGCCAGTTGAAACGCGTCCATTTCAGCCACCCGTTCGGCAAGCGCGGCCAGTACTTTTGCATCCTGTTCAACATGTACAATGCCGGTGCCGATTTTTAGCGAGGCCGACAATGTATCTGCCGCCCATTCCAGCAATGGATTCCACTTTGCATTCTGGCGCTCAATCAACTCAACGGGGGATGCAGCGCGATAACACAGTAGATCGGTGTCGCCATAGGCCGCCACCAGTTCCGACACTTCGGCGTGCATTGGCGCAACCTTGTCGATCGCGGCATTGGCCGAGCGGGTCACAGGCATGGTCAACGGGTCAACTTTTTCAAGCTGCGCGTCCCATTCCGCCGCTATCGCCACGGCCATCTCGCGTGTCGGTACGATCAGCTCTGATTTCACCGGTGTGCGCAATTTTCGCCCGTCCAACAGCACGGTAAACCCGTCACCAGCTTCAACAACGCTTGCGTCTTTCCAAAACCGTTTTGCCGTCCACTCAGCCATCGCTATCCCCAAAATCCATCAAGCAGCCCTGTCAATTCCGCTGCTTCATTCACAATCCGCGCCGCCCCTGCTTCGTGCAGGCGATCAACCGTGTGATACCCCCACGAAACCCCAATGCAATGCATTCCGGCAGCAACACCCATTTCCATATCAAACGTGGTGTCACCAATCATCACCGCATTTGCGGCCTCGACACCGGTTTCCGACAACGCCTGTAATAACATTGACGGGTGCGGCTTAGAGGGGTGGTTATCCGCGACTTGCGACGTGACAAACTTTGAGGCCAGCCCGTGACCGTCGAAAACCGCATCCAGTCCCCGTCGCGAATTGCCGGTGGCCACCCCCAACAACAGATGGTCATCACCCGCCAGCCCATCCAGCATACTGGCGATTCCAGCATAGAGCGGCGCAAGTTCGCCCCCCTCGCGGTTGGACTTGAAGGTCGCCTTATAGGCCACGACCAGCGCATCATTTTGTGCGTCCGTCAGGTCGGGCGACAGTTGGCGCATCGCCTGGGGCAGCGACAGCCCGACGATGCCACGCACCTGTTCCAGCGACGGGCCTTCCAGCCCCATGGCACCGTAAGCCAACTGCATCGATGCGTTGATGTGATGCTGGCTATCGACCAGCGTGCCATCCACATCAAAGACCGCCAGCCGCAACGGTCGGCTCATAGATATTCCTCAAACGGATCATCCGCCACATCGCGTTCGTCCCACGCAAAGGTGTCCCATGTGCGCTTCATATGTTCGGGCATCGGGGCGACAATTTTCAGTGGTTTGCCTGTAACGGGATGCGGCAACGAAATATAGCGCGCGTGCAGGTGCATCTTGCGACTGATATCGCCACCCAATTGCGCACCCCAACCATCACCCTGATTTTCCTGACCGGAGCCGCCGTATTTACCGTCGCCAATGATCGGATGGCCCATTTCGGCCATGTGCGCGCGCAGCTGGTGGGTGCGTCCGGTAACCGGCACCAGCGCCACCCAAGCACAACGTTTGGCAGCGGCAGACAGCACCATGTAATCGGTGGTCGAACGCTTGGCCCCTTCGGTACGTTGCACCTCTTCGGGGTGGATGCAGACCATCTTTTCATGCCCCGGCCCGCCGGATTTCAACAACCCGTATTTGATGGTGCCCATCTTGGGGGCCGGGCAACCGCCGACTGCGGCCCAATAAATCTTGCGGGTCTCGCGGTCACGAAATGCTTCGGTCAGGCGCGAGGCCACTTGACGGGTGCGCGCCAGCAGCAGGATACCCGAGGTATCCTTGTCCAACCGATGCACCAGCCGCGGCTTTTGATCATAACCAAAGCGCAAAGCATCGGCCAGCATATCAACATGGCGGGTCTGTTTGGTGCCGCCTTGGGTTGGCAGGCCAGCCGGTTTGTTGATCGCGATGATGTCGTCGTCACGGTACAGCACCGAGTCATGCATCATCTTCATATCGTCGTTGGTGATCATGTCGTATGTTTTGGCCCGCGCGGTTATTTCATGCGCATCAGGCAGCGGTGGAATGCGGATCATCTGGCCTGCCTCCACACGGGTCGCGGGTTTAACACGGCCCCCATCCACACGGATGTCGCCCTTGCGGCACATCTTCTCAATCCGCCCCTGTGCGATATGCGGGAACAAGCGGCGGAACCAACGGTCCAGCCGTTGATCCCCATCATCATCAGATACTTGAATTTTTTGAACGCCACTCATGCCCAGATCCCCCGCGCGATCATCACGCCTAAAAAAATTGCCAGCAGTGACAGCACCACTGATGCGACCACATAGAGCGCCGCCTGCCCGACCTGTCCGCGCTCAAATATAGTCAACGCATCCAGTGAGAACGCCGAAAACGTGGTAAAGCCACCCAACATGCCCGTCATCAACAATGGTGCGATGCGAATACCGCCATCTTTGGTCATCAAGACCACGATCAAAACGCCCATCAGAAACGAGCCGACGATGTTTACCGTTAGCGTGCCCCATGGATAGCCATGCCCCATCACGCGCACCGCAGCAACGCCCGTCAGGTAACGGCCAACGGCCCCAATGGCACCACCAATGGCAACTTGAATTATACTTGTAATCATAGCGTCTCTCTTTCGCGCCTGCGCCGCAATGTCAACTCTTCTGGCGTTTGGCGCGCAGTTTGGCAAAGTAATCCGTGCGTTTTTTCAACTCGCGCTCAAACCCGCGCTCAACCGGTTGGTAATAAACGCCATGCTTCATCGCGTCCGGGAAATAGTTCTGGCCGGAAAACCCGTCCTGGGCATCGTGGTCATAGGCATAGCCTTCGCCATAGCCCTGATCCTTCATCATCGAGGTCGGCGCATTCAGAATGTGTTTTGGCGGGGGCTCTGAGCCGGTTTTCTTGGCCGCCGTCATCGCCATTTTGAACGCCATATAAGCCGCGTTGGATTTCGGTGCCAACGCCAGATAGGTCACCGCTTGGGCCAGCGCCAACTCGCCCTCAGGACTGCCCAACCGCTCATATGTTTCCCACGCGTGCAGACACACGGCATGGGCTTGCGGGTCGGCCAACCCGATGTCCTCGACTGCCATGCGGGTGATGCGGCGGGCCAGATAGCGTGGGTCTTCACCGCCAGTCAGCATCCGTGCCATCCAGTAAAGGGCGGCGTCGGGGTCTGATCCACGCACAGATTTGTGCAGGGCAGAAATCAGGTTGAAATGCTCGTCGCCGGTTTTGTCATAAATCGCGGCGCGGCGCATCAGGCGTTTGGCCAGCGCTTCAACATCCAGCTTCTTGTCACCCTTCACCGAGATCACCTGCTCAATCAGGTTCAACAACGCCCGCCCATCACCATCGGCCATTTCAAGCATCGCCTCGCGGGCTTCGCCGGTTAACGGCAACGTTTGGTTCAATTCTTTTTCGGCCCGCTGCGCAAGGTGCTCCAGATCGGCCAACGCCAGCCGGTTCAGCACCAAAACCTGACTGCGCGACAACACAGCCGAGTTCAGCTCAAATGACGGGTTTTCAGTGGTGGCCCCAACCAAAATGATGGTGCCGTCCTCCATATAGGGTAAAAACCCGTCTTGCTGGGCTTTATTAAAGCGGTGTATTTCGTCAACGAACAACAAAGTGCCGCGTCCGTTTTGACGGCGTATCTTGGCGGCTTGAAACACCTTTTTCAGATCGGCAATGCCGGTAAATATCGCGCTGATTTGCACAAAGGTCAGATCGGTCTCATCTGCCAGCAATCGTGCGATGGTGGTTTTACCTACCCCGGGCGGCCCCCACAAAATCAGCGACGACAGACTGCCTGCTGCCAACATTGTGCCAAGCGGCGCGTCGGGGCCGATCACCTGTTCTTGGCCAATCACATCGGCCAATACCTTTGGTCGCAACCGATCAGCCAGAGGGCGCGGCGCGTCCCCTTTGGAGGGTTCGGGCGTGGAGTCGAATAAATCTGTCATGTGACAAATCTATGCGTCCACGCCCAAAGAGAAAAGCGAAATGGCCCTCCGAGACACCAGAAGGCCCGTTCTTAGTGCAAGTTTGAGGCAAAATTCATCGAGACGACCTGATTGTCGATCCCGTCAATTTCCATCACCGGCCCCATCGCCGTCATATCAACGCCGACACGTTTGGCCCAACGTGGCCAATTGGCGTTTAGCAACGTCAGGCATTGGGTCGCGCCCAAATTCCGCGCGGCTTTGGCCAATTCCACAACCAGTTGGGCATGCACACGACGACGCAATCTAGCGGGCACATCATGCGACACAAACAACCGAGAGCTTTCCCAGATTGTTTCCCCCACAGGGGCTTCGTCGTATAGCAGGTTGGACGGAATTGTATCCAGCAGTCCCAATTGCGCATCGCGGATCATATAGCTGTAAATGCCACAATGTGCTGTCGTCGGGGTCAGACGGTTGCCAGCCAGCACCTGACCCAAGTCGTCATGGACCACAACCCAGCGGCTAGCTGGCGTGTCGTATTGATCGAACTCCATGCCCAAAGCCTCGGGCAAGTCCCATTTGTTTTGAACTATAAATAGCTCGCGGCGTGCGCGAAACATATTCGCAAACAGCTCGCCATAGTTGTGGATATTTTCGAAAGAAAGTGTAGTCGTTTGCATAGCATCCCCCAGAAGGTTAATGATTAAGTGAACCTTGCGGAAGGCAGAAACATTCAGAGCAGGCCATAATCCTTGGCACGTTGAATGGCTTCGGCAGTGGTGCGGGCCATGAGCTTTTGACGGGCAGATGTCAGGCGAGCTTTTAGGGCACTTTCCGAAATTCCAATTTTTGCAGCAGCTGCTGCGTGCCTGTAACCGTCCGCAATCAATTTAAGTGCCTCAGACTGCGCTTTTGTAAGTCTGTGTGGCGGTTCGGTCATGTCATGCAGCTGATTAGCGATGGCTTGCGCCGCGATAATTTCGCTTTCTTCAAATTCCCGATCTGCACGCGCTACACTAACAATTGTCCGAGAACGGATTGGCCCACAAGAGATCGTTGCCCCGTAAGTCAGCCCATAGCTTGCGGCTTCTTTAAAAATGCCGAAAGGGTCAGGAATGATTCTATTGCTCCACCTGGTCCAACCTGTGGTGCAAAAGCCCCACGCTGTCATTGGATCCCGTAGAACATAGCCATTCTCGGTATAATGATCCGTCCATTTTGGATCATATGTCTGGAAAGACATCAGTGGTGATGTGAATCGGATGTGCAGCGCAACAAAGTAGCCTTGTGGGGCCAAGTCGCCTAATCTACTAAGTTCCCGATCAAACACTGTCTTTTCAAACATATCTTTTTAGACAGGCTGGCTGAAATAACGTCAACCCTAAATTGTGACGCAGGGGCCGAATACACACCCAGCGGATATTGAGTTTTCGTTCCGGACACAAAAAAACCCCGCCCGAAGGCGAGGTCTATTTTTCTTCCAACAGGTGTTGAAATCTATTCGTCCGCGGTGGCCTCTTCGGCGATAACGCGTGCCTTGTCAGCAGCGCCTTTGGCGGCTGGGTCACGGTCAACGAATTCGATGATCGCCATAGGAGCCATATCGCCGTAGCGGTAGCCAGCCTTTAAAACACGTACATAACCACCGTTGCGGTCTTTGTAGCGTGGGCCGAGAATATCAAAAAGTTTGGCAACGTACTGATCTTCTTTCAGACGCGCACGGGCTTGGCGACGGGCGTGCAGATCGCCGCGTTTACCAAGCGTGATCAGTTTTTCCACGATGCGGCGCAGTTCTTTGGCCTTTGGCAGCGTGGTTTTGATTTGTTCGTGCTCAATCAATGAACCGGCCATGTTGGCAAACAATGCCTTACGGTGTTCATGGGTGCGATTTAGACGACGGTAGCCTCTTGCGTGGCGCATATTTCTAGTCCTTCTTCAGGTTTATACTTTGTCTGGCCGCCCATGCGTGGGCTGCTCTCCTTGGGGCGGTATTGCCCGTTTTTCCCCGCATAAGCGGGCATTTTGTGGGGCGAATCAAAAACCCGCCCCAAATTTCTTAAAATTGGTCTTCGAATTTCTTGGCCAGATCTTCGATGTTCTCTGGTGGCCAATCTTCGACGTCCATGCCCAGATGCAGACCCATGCCCGACAGCACTTCTTTGATCTCGTTCAAAGATTTGCGGCCAAAGTTTGGTGTGCGTAGCATTTCGGCTTCGGTTTTCTGGATCAGATCGCCGATGTAAACGATGTTGTCGTTTTTCAGGCAGTTTGCCGAACGAACCGACAGTTCCAACTCGTCTACTTTCTTCAGCAGCAGCGGGTTGAATTCCAGACCATCGTCTTCTTCTTGACGGTTGGCCGCTTCTGGCTCATCGAAGTTCACAAAGATCGACAGCTGATCTTGCAAAATACGCGCAGCAAAGGCCACGGCGTCTTCGGCAGTGATCGACCCGTCTGTTTCCAGTTTCAGCGTCAATTTGTCATAGTCCAGAACCTGACCCTCACGGGTTGGTTGCACGTCATAAGAAACCTTGCGAACCGGCGAATAAATCGCATCGATCGGCATCAGGCCAATTGGCGCGTCTTCTGGACGGTTGTTTTCAGCTGCAACATAACCTTTGCCGGTGTTCACAGTCAGTTCCATGAACAGGTCAGCGCCATCATCCAGCTGACAGATCACGTGGTCTTTGTTCAAAACCTCGATGCCTGCGCTTTCAGAAATGTCGCCAGCCGTTACAACCATCGGACCTTTTGCCGAAATCGACAGGCGCTTGGGGCCGTCGACTTCCATCGACAAGGCCACACCTTTCAAGTTCAGAACGATGTCTGTCACGTCTTCGCGCACACCGGCGATGGTCGAGAATTCGTGCAAAACGTTGTCGATCTGAACGCTTGTGATCGCCGCGCCCTGTAGGCTCGACATCAATACGCGACGCAGGGCATTGCCCATGGTCAGACCAAAGCCGCGCTCTAGTGGCTCGGCGATAACCGTTGCTTGTGTTGCGGGGTTTGCGCCTGGTGTCACAACCAGTTGCGTTGGCTTAATCAATTCTTGCCAGTTCTTGTGGATCATGTGTGTCGCCTCCATTCAAGTTTTCGGATCATGTCCCTAAGTCCGAAAACGCCCGAGGTAAAAATGACGAACTCGGACTGCGGAAAACCCCGACAGTCCGAGCGTAGAAAAACGTTATACGCGGCGGCGTTTTGGCGGCCGGCAGCCGTTGTGCGCAATTGGTGTAACGTCACGGATTGATGTGACGTTCAGACCCATCGCAGCAAAAGCGCGCAGCGCTGATTCACGACCCGAACCCGGACCTTGAACCAAGACTTCCAGCGTTTTCACGCCGTGCTCTTGTGCCTTTTTACCAGCATCTTCAGCCGCCATCTGCGCCGCATAAGGCGTAGATTTACGCGAGCCCTTAAAGCCCATCGTACCGGCGCTTGACCATGCAATCGCGTTGCCCTGAACGTCAGAGATCAGGATTTTTGTGTTGTTGAACGACGAATTAACGTGTGCAACGCCAGAGGCGATATTCTTGCGCTCTTTTTTCTTCGTGCGTGTTTTTTCACGTGCCATTGATCAATCCCTCCCTATTTCTTCTTACCAGCAATAGCCCGTGCAGGGCCTTTGCGAGTACGTGCGTTGGTGTGGGTACGTTGACCGCGTACAGGAAGGTTACGACGGTGGCGCAGGCCACGGTAGCAACCAAGGTCCATCAGACGTTTGATGTTCATCTGGATTTCACGACGCAGGTCACCTTCAACGGTGAAGTTTGCGTCGATGTGTTCACGGATGGACAGAACCTCGGCATCGGAGAGTTCGTTAACACGACGAGTTGCGTCGATTTTAACGGCTTCACAGATGCTCTCGGCTGATGTTTGGCCAATACCAGTGATATAAGTCAGGGCGATCGGGACCCGTTTATGGGTCGGGATATTTACGCCGGCAATACGTGCCACGTGTTACATTCCTTCTGTGTTGCGGCTCCGTAATACCAGAGCCTTTTTTCACAACCAAAGCCCGAAGGATTAACCTTGCGGGCCGTCGTTGAATTCCAATTCCATACCCTACAAACCGTCGCTTGATTAAGCATGATGATTCTCTTGCGAGATGATGTGATCTATGGCGTTTTTAAGGAATCGTCAAGTGATGACTGAAATCAATCGTCCCCATGAAATTTACCCCTATAAACCCATAGCGCTATGACTCCAATTGAGAGACTTGTTGCGAGAGTGCATAAGGACAAAACTTTTAAATCGTTTTCTATACTAGGGCACCTAATTCGGCCTTCACACACATTCAGATAAGCTTCCCAAACCCTAACTTTTGCACCATCTAAAAGCCACCATGATGCAAAAAAGCTGGTGAAAAAGACAGCGCCGCCAAAAAACTTGCGCTTTCGCTTTTTGGCAAAATAACCCGTCACTTCGTCCATTCAACGACCTAGCTTAAAGCAGCCTTTATCTCACCCGCCACATCCTCAATTTCGCCCAGCCCGTTTATCGACCTTAGATCGCCTTTGGCATAGTAATAGCCAATCAACGGGGACGTCTTTTTGTAGTATTCCATCAGACGGGTACGCAATGCATCCGCGTTATCATCGGCGCGGCGTTTCATATCGCTTTCGCCGCATACATCACAAACATCGTCCTTGGCAGGGCGTTTGGTGTCGTCGTGGTAAACCTCGCCGCAATTGCCACAGGTAAAACGTCCCGTGATCCGGTTGACCAAGGCTTCGTCATCGACCTGCATCTCGACCACAACGTCCAGTGACTTGCCATATTTCGTCAACAATGCACCCAACGCGTCGGCCTGAGGCAACGTGCGTGGAAACCCATCAAAAATAAAGCCGCCAGCATTGTCGCCCTGCAGCTTTTCCTCGATCAACCCGATGACGATTTCATCCGTCACCAACTGCCCCGCCGCCATCACTTTGGCGACCCGTTCACCCATCTCGGTCCCGCTATCCTTGGCTTCACGCAACATATCACCAGTGGATAACTGGATCATGTTGCGTTCTTCTACCAAACGACGTGCTTGAGTGCCTTTGCCGGCACCGGGTGGCCCGAGAAGGATAATATTCATTTTCTGCTTGTCACCTTGTTGCGGCGCTTTTTACCACGCAGTTGGGATTTTTCAATCAGCCCTTCGTATTGTTGGGCCAACATATGTGATTGCACTTGCTGGATTGTGTCCATCGTCACCGAAACCACAATCAGCACGGATGTGCCACCGAAATAGAACGGGATCGCAAACTGGCTGCGCAGGATTTCTGGCAGCAGCGCAACGGCCGCCAAATATGCCGAGCCAAGCACCAACAGGCGGGTCACAACGTAGTCCAGATATTCAGCAGTCTTTTTGCCGGGACGAATGCCGGGCACAAATCCGTTCTGGTTTTTCAGATTGTCCGCCACATCGTCGGTTTTGAATGCTACGTTGTAGGTGTAGAAGAACGTGAAGAACACGATCATCGCTGTGAAAAACAACAAATACAGCGGCTGACCTGGGCCAAAGTAGGCCAGAATGGTTGACATCAGCGGGCTCGTCGATTGACCCGAGAATGTGGCAACCGTGGTCGGCAGCAACAACAGAGATGAGGCGAAAATCGCCGGGATCACACCGGCTGGATTAACCTTGACTGGTAGGTGCGAATTGCTACCGTCATATACTTTCATGCCGACCTGACGCCGTGGGTATTGGATATGGATTTTGCGCAAAGCGCGCTCCATGAATACCACAAAGGCAATCACAACGACCACCATCACGATCACCGCGACAATCACGGCGGGGCTGATGCTGCCCGAACGGCCTTGTGCCAAGAACTGTGCAATGGCGGCAGGAATTTCTGCGACGATACCAACAAAGATGATCAGCGAGATGCCATTACCGATGCCGCGTGCGGTGATCTGCTCACCCAGCCACATCAGGAACATGGTGCCGCCGACCAGTGTAATCATTGTGGCCGCTTCAAAATACAGCCCAGGTGTATGGGCCAACCCGCCAGCCTCAAGCGATTTGGCCAAGCCATATGCCTGAAGTGTCGCCAGAAATACAGTGCCGTAACGGGTATACTGGTTGATCTTCTTGCGGCCCTGCTCGCCTTCTTTTTTCAACTGCTCCAGCGGTGGCCACATGGCCGTCAGCAGTTGGATAATGATTGAGGCCGAAATATACGGCATGATCCCAAGCGCGAAAATGCCCATCCGCCCAAGCGCGCCACCAGTGAACATTTGCAGCATGCCGCCGATACCGCCGGATACGTTCTGCATGAATTCACGAAGGGCTGTGCCATCAATTCCGGGAACCGGAATGAAAGTACCCAGACGGTAAACCATCAACAACCCGATGGTGAATACGATGCGGCTGCGGAGTTCGCCGGATTTGGCAAAGGCACCCCAGCTCATGTTGGCTGCCATTTGTTCTGCTGCGGATGCCATTTAGGGCCTCATTGTTAAATGATTACGCCGCCAAACCGGTTTTCCGGTTGGCGGCGTTAGGAAAACATAAATCTATGTAAGCGCCCGATGGGCGTCTCACAAGGGGTTATTCAGTCTCGGCAGCAGCCTTTGGCGCGGTTGTGACTGTAAGTGAGCCACCCGCTTTTTCAACGGCGTCGATCGCGGCCTTAGAGGCCCCCGTGACTTCCAGCTTCACTTTGGAAGTGATCTCGCCTTTGGCAAGAACCCGAACACCGTCCAGAACGCGGCGAATAACGCCAGCTTCCAGCAATGCTTCTTCGGTGATAGCTTTCTTCGCGTCCAATTTCTTGGCATCGATGAATTTCTGCAGAATGCTCAGGTTTACAACGGCAAAGCTCTTGCGGTTACGGTTGTTAAAACCACGTTTTGGTAGACGTTGGTAGAGGGGCATTTGGCCGCCTTCATACCCGTTAATCGCCACACCCGAACGGGATTTTTGACCTTTGATACCACGGCCACCAGTTTTACCAGTGCCGGAACCCGGGCCACGGCCAATGCGTTTGCGGGCTTTTGTAGCACCCGGATTGTCGCGCAATTCATTCAGTTTCATATCGCTCTCTCCTTGCCGGATATGGTCACGAGCGAGAGGACCAACCACGGCTTAATTGTTTCATAACAGGTGGCAATTTGAATCACCACTGGGCGCGTATAGACCTATGCGCGCCCTTGATCAAGCATCAATGCAAGCTTCAATCTAGCGTATCAATCATTTCGGACAGATGTGCGATGTGCTCATTGAACTCGGCCTTCATCGCGTCCAGCTCTTTTCGCAGGCTTTGCTTGTTAGCGACCATTCGTTTGCCGTCAGCCAAAATGGAATCCATCTCGGAAACAGCTTGCGCCAGCATCGGCGAAATTTCATAGCGAATTGCCGCGGCCCCCAGCAAATCGGCCCCTGGCATCGGTTTACCAAGGCGTTTAAATTCATATCTACGCCGCTTGGGCAGAAACGAGCCCTTAGGTCGCCGGTAGTTGATCTTCAAAACGTCCATATCTTCGGCGATCTGCACGGATGCGTACCCCACAATTTGCTCGGGGTTCATCACGCCCATCTCGGTCAGCTTCGGAGTTTTGGTATTCATCAGGTTATCCCTCTGTTGATTACTATTATATCAATTCCGACGAGACTAACCTGATCTGGCGCTGAAACAAACCAATAAACAAATTTTAGGGTGCTTTGCGGCGCTGAGACCTATCCGGCTTCGCGTTTGGCCATCGCTTCCAACGTATCTTTTTCCCGCTCAACTGCGGCCATGACGATGCGCGCCGTTTCAGGCGGCAGATCCAGTGCCAGTGCTGCGGCATGCCCGTGGCTGGACATTTTGCGCAGGGTTTTGCCAACAATGTCGATCAGTTTATCGTCGTCATAATCAGCAAATTTGTTGACGAAATCGTCCCAGTAAAAATCCAAAAATACCACATCGACGACATTTTCCAAAGCCTGAGAATCCGTGTCCCTTTTTAGCCGCTCCTTGCGAAGGAACGTGCCCACTAGCGCGATGTCCTCCGCAGAGTAACCGTTGTCGCCCATAATGGTGCCAACCAGATCGGCATGCAGCTGACGCATCCCCAGACGCCATTTTTGATAGCCTTCTTTGTTGCGTGGAAAAGTATCGCGCGGGATTTGCCAGCGGCGAATATGCTGTGCGCGTGCCGCGATCCGCAACAGCTCGGACGCCTCGGGGTACATCCGCTGCATCGTTTCGGTCATCCGGTCAGCGTAGACCGTCTCATACGGATGCTCGCTGCCGTTGACGGTGATCATACGGGGATCTTCGGCGTTCACAGCGTCGATGGCCTTGATCACGGTGTTGAATTGTTCGGTTGGGGTAAAGGGCATTTGGTCTCTCCTGATTCTGCGCGAGCGTCAGTATAGCGGATGCTCGATCAAACGAAAGCGCGACAAACGTTACCTTTTGTTGGGGTCAAGCATATTGTCGGTCACAAAGAAGTAACCATTTTCAATCACAGCTGTATCCTTGCATCTGATTTCGGCTTCGATTTGGCATTCGACCACAGTTAAAATTGTGTGTAACATTTCGCCAATAGCCGAAGTAAATTCTTCGTCAGTTTGATAGCTCTTATGATAGTAATCGTCGATCAGATTTAGGCCTATGACACACTTGAAATCCTCCCCTGCATAGCGCATTTGCATTGTCGCTTGACGATCAAACCGGTTCACTTTGACATTTTTCGTGTACTCCAATTTAGGTTTCCTAAATCGTACTCCGACTCCGGTTTTACCCTCTTCAGACAGAAACTCCACGCCTGCTGCATACAAACAATCTTCTATCGCTAAGAGATTATTCTTCATGGGGCTACGCGCTCGCGCCTCAAAGTCCGCAACAGTTGCACGCGATACACGCGCATTTACTGCCAGTTGTTCCTGAGTCCAACTCAAAAGGCCTCGCGCTGCCCGACATTGATCCGATGAAATTTGCATATAATGTTCCTGTGCTCTACAGTCATACTATTTGCATGACATCCATCTAAATGCAAGACATTATTCTTTTTGGTGCACTAAATTGCCAAAACTTCCTGAATTCAGTCACAAGAAGCGTCAGTCTTAAGGCGAGTTGACAATACAAGAACACAAAAACGCCCCGAGTCTCCTCGAGGCGTTTTTAGCTACACCACTCAAATTCTTTAACAGACTTCGAGGTGTGTTCTCTTCAAAAAACGCTTAGCCGCGTTCTTCGATGATCTCGACCATATGCGAAACCTTGGCGACCATACCGCGAACGGCGGGTGTGTCTTCAAGCTCGCGTGTTTTATGCATCTTGTTCAGACCCAAACCAATCAACGTCTGGCGCTGTTTGGCCGGACGGCGGATCGGAGAGCCGGTTTGTTTGACAACAATAGTTTTTGCCATTGGATCGTCTCCTTACGCTTCTGCTGGTTCTTCAGCAGATTTGGTTTCGGCAGGTTTGCCCAGAATGTCCGCAACCTTTTTACCACGACGCTGGGCAACATTGCGCGGGCTGGATTCTTTTTTCAGCCCGTCAATCGTAGCGCGGATCATGTTGTAAGGGTTCTGCGAACCGAGCGATTTGGACACAACGTCCTTAACGCCCAGCATTTCGAACACAGCACGCATTGGACCACCGGCAATAATCCCAGTCCCCTCAGGTGCAGTGCGCATCACAACCTTGCCAGCGCCGTGACGGCCCTGAACATCATGATGCAGCGTGCGGCCTTCGCGCAGTGGTACACGGATCAACTGGCGCTTGGCCTGCTCCGTAGCTTTGCGGATCGCTTCGGGTACTTCTTTGGCTTTACCTTTGCCAAAGCCGACGCGGCCTTTTTGATCACCAACAACCACAAGGGCTGCGAAACCAAAGCGTTTACCACCTTTTACGGTTTTGGAAACGCGGTTGATCGCAACAAGACGATCGGCGAATTCTGGATTTTCATCACGATCGCGACGATTACCCCGATTATTATCTCTAGCCATTCACTCGTCTCCTAAAACTTGAGGCCGCCTTCACGGGCAGCGTCGGCCAAGGCCTTAACTTTACCGTGAAAGAGGAAGCCGCCGCGGTCGAAATAACATTCCGATACTTTGGCTTTCTTTGCGCGTTCTGCAATCGCAGCACCAACTTTGGTAGCTGCTTCGACGTTGTTCTTGCCAACCATGCCCAAGGCTTTTTCCATAGTGGAAGCCGAGGCCAGTGTTACGCCGTTCACATCGTCGATCAGCTGAACGCTGATATTTTTGTTGCTGCGGTGAACGGACAGACGCGGACGTCCGTTTGCGTTTTTCCGCAACCTGTTCCGAACGCGCAGGCGGCGTTTCTGAAACAAAACTCTTTTGCTGTTTGCCATGCCTTTGGTCCTTACTTCTTCTTACCTTCTTTGCGGAAGATATATTCATCTTTGTACTTGATGCCCTTGCCTTTGTAAGGCTCCGGTTTACGCCAAGCGCGAATTTCCGCAGCAATCTGACCAACACGTTGGGAATCGATACCCTCGATGATGACAACAGTTTGCTTAGGCGCGGTCACCGTCACATCGGACGGCACTTCAAAGTTAACGTCATGCGACAGACCAAGCGTCAGCTTCAGGATTTTATCACCCTGCATCTGTGCCCGATAACCGATACCGTTCAGTTCCAGCTCTTTCTTAAAGCCTTCTGTCACGCCTGTGACCAAGTTTGCGACCATAGTGCGGCTCATGCCCCACTGTTGGCGTGCACGCTTGGAAGACCCGCGTGGTTTAACCGATACAGTTTCGCCATCAATCGTCAGCGTCACATCGTCAGTTGCTGTAAAGCTAAGCGTGCCTTTTGGGCCCTTAACTTCGATGGTTTGACCAGACAAGGATGCGCTAACACCGCTTGGCAGATCGACCAGTTTTTTACCAATTCTCGACATATTGTTCCCCTAGAATACGGTGCAAAGCACTTCGCCGCCAACGTTGGCATTGCGTGCAGCAGCATCCGACATCACGCCTTGCGACGTGGAGACAATCGAAACACCAAGGCCCTGACGGACTGTTGGGATCTCTTTAACGCCCATGTAAACGCGACGGCCAGGTGTTGAAACCCGACGCAGTTCGCGAATGACAGGAGTGCCATCGAAATATTTCAGGCTGATTTCAATAGCCGGATGGCCATCGGCCCCGGTCATCGCTTCAAAACCACGAATGTAGCCCTCGTCCGCCAACACTTCCAACACCCGAGCGCGAAGCTTGGAGGCTGGTGTCATGACAGTGGATTTACCGCGCATCTGGGAATTCCGGATACGAGTGAGCATATCGCCGATAGGATCGTTCATACGTTCTCTCCCTTACCAGCTGGACTTGACCATGCCGGGGATTTGGCCGTTCGAGCCAAGTTCCCGCAGCGCGATCCGCGATACTTTGAGCTTACGGTAGTAAGCGTGAGGACGACCCGTCAGCTGACAGCGGTTGTGAAGCCGTGTTGCAGATGAATCACGAGGTAGTTTTGCAAGCTTCAGGGTCGCCTTAAAGCGTTCTTCCATCGGTTTGCTTTCGTCTCTTACGATCTCTTTCAACGCAGCCCGTTTGGCGGCATATTTTGCCACCAACTTTTGACGTTTCAGTTCACGTTCAACCATTGCTTTTTTAGCCATGTTCTCTCTCTCCCCGCGCTCAGCTTACGAAAGGCATGTTAAGTGCTTTTAACAATGCCTCCCCTTCCGCATCAGTCTTTGCGGTGGTCGCGATTACGATGTCCATTCCCCAGATTTCGTCGACTTTATCATAGTCAACTTCGGGGAAAACGATATGCTCTTTCAGACCCATTGCATAGTTGCCGCGGCCGTCAAACGATTTAGCGGAAATGCCGCGGAAATCTCGGATACGAGGCATTGCAACGATGATCAGGCGGTCCAGAAATTCATACATCTGGTTGCCACGAAGCGTCACTTTAACACCCAAAGGCATATCTTCCCGAACCCGAAAGCTCGCAACCGATTTTTTGGCCTTGGTGATCACGACCTTTTGGCCGGCAATCGCGGTCAATTCAGCTTCTGCTGATTTGATCTTTTTGGTGTCTTTAACAGTTTCGCCGATGCCCATGTTCAGCACGATTTTATCGAGCCGTGGGATCATCATATCGTTCTTATATGAGAACTGTTCTTTCAACGCGGCGCGAACGGTGTCTTTATAGACGCCCTTCAGGCGCGGGGTGTATTGTGCAGCATCCAGCATTATACAGTCTCCCCTGTTGTTTTGGCGAAGCGAACCTTTTTGCCTTCTTCCACACGGAATCCAACACGGGTTGCTTTGCCTTTGCTATCAATCAGCGCCAGATTTGACAGTTGGATTGGCATCGCTTGCGGGATGCGGCCCCCCTGTGCGTTCTGGGATTGCTTAACGTGGCGGATGGAAACATTCACACCCTCAACGATGGCTTTGCCAGTAGACGGCGTCACGGATGAAATTTCACCCTCTTTGCCTTTGTCCTTACCGGAAAGCACAACAACTTTGTCGCCCTTTTTCAATTTAGCAGCCATGTTACAGAACCTCCGGAGCAAGCGAGATGATCTTCATGAAGTTCTTCGCGCGCAACTCACGAACAACTGGCCCAAAGATACGGGTGCCAAGTGGCTCGTTTGCATTGTTGAGGATAACAGCCGCATTGGTGTCAAAGCGGATGGCGGTGCCGTCTTCGCGACGGACTTCTTTGGCGGTGCGAACGACGACGGCCTTACGGACGTCACCTTTCTTTACGCGGCCGCGCGGAATGGCTTCTT
>Ga0209345_10000749_pt1 | contig 41392 bp, 35 predicted proteins | sample Cruoilmetagenom7_FD_187294 | JGI IMG/M metagenome (GOLD analysis project Ga0209345, IMG submission 187294) | Oil polluted marine microbial communities from Coal Oil Point, Santa Barbara, California, USA - Sample 7 (SPAdes) (version 2) | ecosystem: Environmental > Aquatic > Marine > Oil seeps ...
AAATAACAAAAAATAATAGGTCGTCCTTTATGAATCTTTTTGATATGTCGCTGGATAAAAACCCAGCTAATTATGTCTCCCTTTCCCCGCTGACTTTTTTAAAAAGAGCGGCCGATGTCTACCCTAATAAAATAGCTTGTATTCATGGTGAGCAAAAAATTACTTGGGCAGACACTTACCTGCGCTGCTTAAAGTTAGCCTCGGCTTTATCTAAAAGGGGGATTAAAAAAGGCGATACGGTATCGGCAATGATGCCAAATATTCCGGCAATGTTTGAGCTACATTTTGCAGTGCCGATGCTAGGCGCAGTACTTCATACTATTAATACACGCTTGGATATTAAATCGGTCGCTTTTCAATTAGATCATGCGGAAAGTAAGGCGATATTTATTGATGGAGAATTTGCCTCGGTTATGGCGACGGCAGTGAAAGAGGCTGAGGTTTCTCCATTTGTTGTTGACGTTGATGATTTGACGTTTAACTCAGGTAGCTTCATTGGTGAAATTGAATATGAGGCGCTTATTGATGAAGGGGAGGATGACTTCACATGGAACTTGCCTGACGATGAGTGGCAATCCATTACATTAAACTACACCTCAGGAACAACTGGAAACCCAAAAGGTGTGGTTTACCATCACCGAGGAGCATACCTCAATGCCCTCAGTAATGTCGTTACTTGGGATATGGGTAGTCACCCTGTTTACCTATGGACACTGCCTATGTTTCATTGCAATGGTTGGTGTTTTCCATGGAGTGTGGCGGCCTCAGTCGGAACCAATGTTTGTTTGCGTAATGTATTACCTAAAACGGTGTTTAAACTGATTAAATCAGAAAAAGTCAATCATTTTTGCGCAGCTCCAACGGTGTTAACGATGTTGATCAATACGCCGGAAAAACATAAACAAGGCATTGAGCATGATGTGAAAGTAATGACTGCTGGTGCAGCGCCACCTGCAGCGGTTATTCAGGCTATGGAGGAAATGGGTTTTAGTGTGACGCATGTTTATGGCTTAACAGAAACTTATGGGCCATGCACGGTTTGTGCTTGGCATGAAGAATGGGATGATTTGGAGGCCGATGAGCAAGCGGTTCTTAGAGCAAGGCAAGGGGTGCGTAGCACAATGTTGGAAGACTTGATGGTCGCCGACCCAGAAACACTTGAGCCCATGCCTAAAGATGGGGTCAGTATGGGTGAGGTTTTTATGAGGGGTAATAATGTGATGAAAGGTTACCTGAAAAACCCATCTGCTTCAGAAGAAGTCTTTAAAGGTGGCTGGTTTCATTCGGGAGACTTGGCCGTTTGGCATGAAGATGGCTATATCGACATAAAAGACCGATCAAAAGATATTATTATTTCTGGTGGAGAAAATATCTCAACCTTGGAAGTTGAGTCGGCTTTATACCGTCATCCAGCGGTGTTAGAGGTAGCAGTTGTTGCTAAGCGTGATGATGTTTGGGGTGAGAAACCCTGTGCTTTCGTGACACTAAAAGGTGATGAGGATGTTGTAGAGAAAGATATTATCGCATTTTGCCGTGAAAACTTAGCGCATTATAAAGTGCCCAAGCTCGTCGTGTTTGGTGAGCTACCAAAAACATCAACCGGAAAAATTCAAAAGTTTGTATTAAGGGAACGGGCAGACGAAATTTAGCTAACGATATCGTGAAGTCGAAGAGGTGGAGCCTGTTATGACGGTTTTTTATATACGAAGAAGCGTCTGTTGAAATAAGCGATGGCAGACATATTACCCTTTAAAAAGAAAAAGCCATCAGAAAAATTCAAAGGAAATACCTTGTGTCGCAATGGGCATCATGACTGGAGAATTGACACGGAAAAAATATTTGACGTGAAGGAAGGCAAATTAGTAACGCTGTATTTTTGCGCGCGCTGTGGAAATAAGAAGCGAAAATTGACTTAAAGCAGATATAAATGAAGCTTATCTTGGTGGTTGTTTGCTATGTACTGTAAAATCACGAAGTAAACAAAATTTAAAGTGAATATTAAAAAGACGGAGTAAATAAAAAATGAATATATTAAAGAGACTATCGGCTGTTTTAGTCGCTGCAGTATTGGTAACGGGTTGTGCTTCAATCAAAACTGATGACTGGAAAAGTTGTGCTATGGCTGGTGCAGCAATGGGTGGTGCAGCAGGTGGTTTTGGTGATGACCATGACCATGAAGACTTCTTACTGAGTGCTGTTGGTGGTGCTGTTATTGGCGGTACAGTTTGCGCATTGATGGCAGAAGATGAAGTGGTTGCTCCTGCGGCTCCTGTGGATTCGGATGGTGATGGCGTTGTTGACGGTGTAGATGAGTGTCCAGCAACACCAGAAGGTGCAGCTGTAGATAGTAAAGGTTGTGCATTAGATTCTGATAACGATGGTGTTGCTGATTATAAAGATCAGTGTCCAGCTTCTGCAGCAGGTGCTGTTGTTAATGAACTGGGTTGTGCGAAACCATTTGTGCTTGAGGGAGTGAACTTTCACACTAACTCAGCTGAGCTAACAGATGAAGCTAAGTCTATTTTACTTCCAATAGCGACGGCACATAACGCGCATCATGCGGATGTTGACTTGTTGATTAGTGGTCATACAGATTCAATGGGCGCAGAAGCATATAACTTATCTTTATCACAAAAACGTGCTGAAGCGGTGATGGCATTTATGGTCTCAAATGGTAGTGATGCAGCTAAGCTTACAGCTGTTGGTCACGGTGAGAGTCAACCGGTTGCTGATAACGGAACTAAAGAAGGACGTGCTAAGAACCGTCGTGTTGAGTTAACGGTTAAAAAGTAACGGTAACATTAGGGTGTTAAAAAACGGGGCTCAGCCCCGTTTTTTTTTGCCGAATGATAATGCTGCTTAACCTAGTTATTGCTTTGGTTAGCTGTATCGATAGGTTTGTCCTAAACTGATCCAATGATCCAATGATCCAATGATCCAATGATCCAATGATCCAATGATCCAATGATCCAATGATCCAATGATCCAATGATCCAATGATCCAATGATCCAATGATCCAATGATCCAAGGAGGAGGCTTAACTTATTGATCTTTATTTGGTTTAGGTTAGAATTGTCTCCTTAGGGTGAAATAATTGAGAACCTAGACGGAGAAATATGAGAATTTACAAACGATTGACTTCGATATTAGCAGCAGTGTTAGTAACAGGCTGTGCAACGGTTGAAACAGAAAGTTGGCAAAATTGTGCGATTGGCGGTGCATTATTAGGTGGTGCAGCAGGTGCGTTTGTTGAAGGCGCGACAGAAGTAGCTGTTGGCGCGGCAGCAGGTGGCACGATTGGTGGGTTAATCTGTGGGGATGAACCTGAAGTAGTGCCAGGCGCAGAACCCGATACAGATAATGATGGCATCGTCGACAGTCGTGATGAATGTCCAAATACACAAGTAGGTGCGACAGTTGATAGCAAAGGCTGTACTTTAGATACTGATGGTGATGGTGTTGCGGATTACAAAGACCAGTGCCCTGATTCTGCGCTTGGCGCAAAGGTTAACGAATTAGGTTGTGCCGAAGCCTTGGTGCCAGAGGGGGTTAACTTCCATACAGCATCAGCTGAACTCACAGAATCGGCGAAAACAATTTTGCTTCCGATTGCTGTGGTCCACTCTAAATATCATAGTGATGTGAGCTTACTCATTACGGGGCATACTGACTCTCAAGGGAAGGATGCATACAATCAAGATTTATCTGAAAGGCGCGCATCTTCGGTTCGTGCTTTTATGATAACGCATGGTAGTGATGCTAAAATGCTATCCACAGATGGTTATGGTGAAAGCAAGCCTATTGCAGATAATGGAACTAAAGAAGGGCGTGCTAAAAACCGCCGTGTTGAAATTACTGTAAAAAAATAATGTAAACGTTTTGAAAAGCAGGGCTTTTGCCCTGCTTTTTTTTGCCTAAACGAACCCTTGAAACGTCTAGATACTAAAGGTAAACCGAGTACTAAGTTTGATTGGGATTTGCTATGTTTGGGCCTGGGTTGGCAGTCAGTTAACTCGTCGGTCTTTGTTATTAAAACTTAATTAACTGTGCTGCCTGTTTAGCGAAGCTTATTATTAATTTGAGGGTCTTTTATTTAGATGGATTTATGTTCTAATTTATAAGGATTTTTTTGCCTAGTTCATCAGCTTTAAAATGGTTTTTTAGTTGCTTAGTAAGTTAATTGTTGTATCTCTCTTGGTTTTTTTGGCTTGCCGTTTAGCGCGTTTTCATGGGCTACTCATGATAACTTTTTGCATCGTGTGGTCAGTAAAAAGCAGAGAGTTGAGTGGAGGAACTATTTGTTTTTCAAGCGCCACTTTTGAGCTAGGCCGCTAGAGGCTTCGCTGACGATATGCTGCCCATCGGAGGTGAAAGCTAATGCAATAATAGCGGCACCCTCATTGCCCCATATGATGTCTTTTTTCGGCATCCAGGTGTTAATTAAGTCACCAGTTTTAATGTCCCATAAATCAATGCGTTGATTGGGTCGCCCGGTTAGCAGAGTTTGAGAGTCAGGAGAAAATCGACTTGCTGAGACAGTCATATACCTCATCGGTAACTGACTTAGCATCCGTCCCGTTGCAGTATCCCATAATCGGGTTTTACCTAAAGAAGCGTTGCTCATTGCATAACGGCCATCGTCGGAAAGGGCAACATTAAATATTTTAAAATTCTGACGCCATTGTTGAGCAAGTTCGCCAGTTTTAAGGTCCCATAATTTTGCGTACTGATCGTTACTCCCGGTGATAGCATATTGTTCATTATTAGAAAGTGCGACCGTATTAATAAAACCGTCATGCGCAAAGGTGAAAACTATTTTTCCATAATAGAGGTCAAAATAATAAGCCTTGTTAGATTCCATACCAATAACCGCATATTCGCCGTTAGCAGAAATAGCAAGGTCAGTAATGTTTGGGAAGTCCCAATAGCCAATGATTTTGCCGCTTTGTACTTCCCATAAGGCAAGAGAATTACTTTCAGCAGTAATGGCAAGCTTATTATTAGCAGCAATTGCCGAGGCGATAATACCGTGGTTACTATCGGTATGCTGCCACTGGTGTAGTACTTCATTGCTAGCAACGTTGATTAATTGTGCAGAACCATTGGTAATTGAAACAAGAGCGAGCGAACCGTCTTTAGACAAGCTTGCGTGTAGCAGGCCTGCCTCGTCGTGCGACCAGCTTTGCTCTGGGTTGCTGTCATACTGGCAAGCACTGAGTAAAATAAAGCAGCAGATAAGGTAGGTTGTTTTTAGAAAAGCGCTCATTTTATTAAGAGTAGCCTAGTTATTTGAAAATACGTTTTAATTTCAATTTTAACTGCTTAAATAGGTTTACCTGCTTTTTGAAGGGGCTCTCGGATAAAGGTTCTATTTTATTACCCTGTAAAAAAGCAGAGAGTAGTTTATTGAATGCCTTGGGGTTTTCTAATTGAGGGCTGTGACCAATATGCCGAAAAATTTGAAGCCTACAGTCCTTTATTTGTTGTTGCATGGCTTTCAATGATTGCAATGGGACGACGCTGTCCAGTTCACCATAGATGATAAAAACGGGGAAATTAAAGTTTTTTAATAATTGAATACCGTTCCAACGTTTAAGCGTCGCTAAAAAGCCGTCGAATGCTTTAATGTCCATTTTAAGGGCATCATCAACAGCAATGTCTAGGTAGTGTGGGTAGTGGCTTAATCCCGGCATTGATTTTTTAATGGCTGCGGATAAAACTCGTCTTTTTAAGCCGATAGTGGCTAAAAACTGAAAGGTGTTTTTGGCTGAAAAAAAGCCTCCAGATGTTGATGCGTTTTTTAACGATGGCATGCCTCCCGCAGGAGCAGGCGCTACTAAGGTGAGAGAGATAACTCGATCAGGCGAAGTCCCAGCTAACTGTTGAGCCACTGCGCCCCCTAGCGAATGGCCTACGAGGTGAAATTTATCTAATTTCAATTGGTCTGCAAAGGCTAAAACATCTTGGCTAAGCGTCTGTATATCATACCCAGCATCAGTGACATCACTATCGCCACAGCCCCTAAAGTCTGGTGCGTACCCAGAATACCCTTCCGGTAAATTTTGTAAAAAAGGCTGCCAGTAATGCCAGCTACCAAAATTGCCATGCAGCAGGATAATCGGCACATCACCGTTTAATTGTTGTTCGTAATGTAAGCTCAGTTGCTCTAGTTGTATAAAAGGCATGAGGTTAATGTATCCAATTTAACTTACGGTGGAGGGAAACAACCGAGCCAATAATGATTAAGGTGGGTGGCTTAGGTTTAAGCTCATCTACTTTATTGGCAATGTGTAATAAATCAGAAATGATCACGCGGTGCTCAGCTGTTGTGCCCTTTTGAATAAGAGCAACGGGCGTGTTGCCGGCCAAATTGCGTTCAATAAGTTTCTCACTAATCTGACGAAGCCCCATCAGTCCCATGTAGATAACGATGGTTTGATTAGGTTTCGCGAGCTGATCCCAGTCTAGATTGACGGTATTATCTTTTAGGTGACCGGTTACAAACATGCAAGATTGAGCGTGCTCACGGTGAGTTAAGGGAATACCTGAATAGCTTGCGCACCCTGAGGCAGCAGTAATCCCAGGGACGACTTCAAAGCTTACATTTTCATCAATTAAGGTTTCAATTTCTTCTCCGCCACGTCCAAACATAAAAGGGTCGCCGCCCTTGAGCCGAACAACCCGCTTGCCTTCTTTGGCTAGTTTTATGAGTAAGGCATTAATGTCATCTTGCGGGACGCTATGTTCAGAACGTTGCTTGCCAACATAAATTCGCTCAGCGTCACGTCTGGCAAGGTTTAACACTTCAGCGGATACGAGGCGGTCGTAGATGATAATATCGGCGAGTTGAAGTAGCCGTAGGGCTTTCAATGTTAATAATTCTGGATCGCCAGGGCCACCGCCGACCAAATATACTTTACCAATGGTCGGTGAATCTTCAGTTTGATGCAGGTGTTGAAGAAGCTGCTTTTTAGCCTCGTCATGCTTGCCAAGATAGCTGAGCTCAGCAACTGGGCCATTAAAAATAGTTTCCCAAAAGATGCGACGTTGTTTGCTATTAGAAAAATAGTCTTTAACTGTCTGGCGACATTCAGCGGCAAGACTAGCCAGCTGACCTAGTGCATGCGGGAGCAGTGTTTCAAGTTTTGCACGAACGAGTCGAGATAAAACAGGTGCAACGCCCCCGCTTGAAATAGCAATCGTTATGGGGGCGCGGTCCACAATTGCAGGGAAAATAAAGCTACACAGCTGAGGTTGGTCCACTACATTGACGGGGATGTTGTTCAACTGGGCTTCGGTCGATATTTGGCTATTCGCTTGTTTGTCATTCGTGGCGCAGATGACGAGACTAAAGTCGAGCGTGTCATTTGCTTCAAAAACACGTTTAAGGTGTGTGATTTTACTAGCAGATGCTAGTTGAGTGAGCCCTTCAGATAATGCAGGTGCGATAACGGTAATGCTTGCCTGAGCGTCTAAGAGTAATCGTGCCTTACGAGTCGCCACCGAGCCGCCTCCAATCAGTAGGCATTTTTTATGATCTAGTTTGTGAAACAGCGGTAGGTAATTCATAATTTATTTTAACTCTGAATGTCTAAAACAGGTAGTGAGGTGATCATTAATGAGCCCTGCGGCTTGCATGAATGCGTAGCAAATAGTGGGTCCAACAAAACTAAAGCCTCTTTTTTTTAAATCTCGACTTAGTCGAATTGATAATGCTGTTTCATTCGGTATTTGTCTCGGGTGCTGCCAATGGTTAACGATTGGCTTGTTATTGACGTAGCCCCAAAGGTAGTTTGAAAAAGAGCCAAATTCTTTTTGTACTTGAATAAATGCTGCGGCATTTTTTACGCTGGCATTAATTTTTAAGCGATTGCGTATAAGCCTAGCGTCTTGTAATAAGCTGTCAATTTTTTGCAACGAGTAATGGGTAACAATAGCTGGATCAAATCCATCATACAGCTCACGATAGGCGTCGCGCCGTTGCAAAATGGTGGACCAGCTAAGCCCTGCTTGCGCCCCTTCTAAAATAAGTAGTTCAAACAGTTTGTGCTCATCTTTTAAAGGCACGGCCCACTCGCTATCGTGATACACGATATCAAGTGTTTTTTTTGCCCAAGCGCAACGTGTTTTATCGTCCATAATTAACGTAATGAAACGATCGACCAGTTGTTATCTGTGGCGTAGTGCCTCAGTGTCTCATCAGGGTCAACAGCGACAGGGTGAGATACTTGTTTCAGCAAAGGAATATCGTTATGTGAGTCGCTATAAAAAGTGCTGTCGTTAAGGCTAATATTACTGCCTTGCAGCCAACTCTGTAGGCGTGTCACTTTCCCTTCTTGATAACAAGGTGTACCAACATGTCGCCCAGTGTAGCGGCCATCAACTAGCTCGGGTTCTGTCGCTAACATGGTGTGAATGCCAAATATTTCAACAATGGGTTCGGTCACAAAGCGGTTTGTAGCAGTAATGACCATTAATGTATCACCTTTTGAGCGGTGCTCATCAACGAGATTCTGAGCAGCAGGGAGTATGAGTGGGCGTATTTTTTCATCAATAAATTGTTGGCGCCACTGATGTAATTTTTCCAGTGGGTGTTCAGCAAGAAATGATAATGCAAAGTTCAAGTATTCATTAATGTCGAGTTTGCCTTGGCAGTAATCATTATAAAAGCGAGTGTTTTCTCGGGCATAATCATCGCCATCAACAAGCTGTTGTTCAACAAGAAACTCTCCCCAAAGGTGGTCGCTATCATCGCTAATTAAGGTGTTGTCTAGATCAAAAATAGTTAAGCTCATGGCTAGGGTATCGTTAGAAAGTGAGTGAAAAGGGTGTTTTTTGATGCTATCGCTTTATATTGCTTGAAGCAAATAGCTTTGCTTATAAAAATGCAAGTCTGACATAAATAAGGATGATTCCCAATCATTTTGTTATGGAGGCTCGCACTGAGTTGAAACGTAGCTATAATAATCGTTAATAAATTTTATTTTAATGAAAGAATTATGATTGATGACGATGGTTACCGCTGTAATGTTGGCATCATTTTATGCAGCCAACAGAACAAGTTATTTTGGGCGAGAAGGGCGAACCAAACTGGCTGGCAGTTTCCTCAAGGAGGTATTGATGAGGGTGAGACGCATGAAGAAGCTATGTATCGTGAACTGCACGAAGAAATTGGTTTAAGACCTGAGCACGTTGAGGTTGTTGGCAAAACGAGGGAGTGGGTGTATTACGACCTGCCTAAGCGGTTTGTTCGTATGGATAGCTTCCCTATTTGTAAAGGCCAGAAGCAAATCTGGTTTATGCTGAGATTAGTAGGTGATGAGCGAGATATTTCATTTGATGCTACCGATACGCCAGAGTTTGACCGTTGGCGCTGGGCCGACTACTGGGAGCCAGCTTTTGATGTGGTCCATTTTAAACGCAATGTTTACTTGAGCGCATTAACGGAAATGTGGTCTTTTCTATTTCCAGGTATCACCCCTAATATATTTAAAGGTTAGTTAATACCCAGCAGATTGCCTTTCAAGGTTAGCAGGCATCGCATCAAGCCGAATAACATCTGTCTGTATTACGCCTTCAGAGCTTAAACGTAACCAACGATAGCCCGGCGGCATATCGTCTATAGCAAACTCTTTGCTCAATGGTTTAAATTGGAAGCAGGTGGAGGGCGTTCCATACAGGGGTTTATTAGCAATGTGGCCTTGGGAAGCTTGGTGTACGTGCCCGTGGATAACACCTTTAACATTAGAATGCTCGGTGATTATTTTAAGCAATGAGTCTGGGTTAGCAACAGTCATGGTATCTAGCCACTCACTATCAACGGGTATCAGTTGATGGTGTAGACAAATAAGGACATGTTTATCTGGGTGTGCCATTATTTCTTGTTGTAAGTTTTCAATGGCATTTTCGTCTAAAGTGCCGCCTTCCTCATTGGGTGTTTCGGAGTCGAGAAAGGCAAAAAACCACTGTTTGTGGTGCAGAAAAGGTTGGTAGATGACCGGAGGGGCGGTAAAGATTTCCTTTAATCTATCGGGGGTGTCATGGTTGCCTGGCAGTACATAGCAGGGGATGTGTAATCCTTTCAGGTGTTGAATAAGTCGAGAGTAGGACTCCGTTGAGCTGTCCTGGCTGAGGTCGCCTGTAAGAAAGATCAGGTCGGGTGGCCAGCTTTCATCTTGCGCTAGCGTTAAGATCGATAGAAAACTCTCTTCGGTGTTAACGCCCACTAATTGAGCATCAATAGATGCAGATAAATGCATGTCGGATATTTGAAGGATTTTTATATCCGACTCTTCGCCGCGATTAGCTGAAAAAACGTTCATTTTGTTATTAACGCCCTAAGGGGTTCCCTGTTTTCGTTAAGTATAGTCGTTGATTGAAAAAATGCGTTAGAAATACGCCAGCCCTCAATCTAGAGCTTTAATCATGATCATTGAACGGCGAGTTTGATTGTAGTGAGTGCGCTTTTCATGCGGTAAATCTTCAAGTGTTGCTGGTATAAAACCTCTTTCAGCAAACCAGTGGCTGCTTTTTGTTGTTAAAACAAATAGCTGACTAAGCCCGCTAGCGCGCGCTTTATTTTCGACCATGGTTAATAAATACTCGCCACGCTCGCCAGTACGATAATTGGGGTGTACAGCAACGCAAGCGAGCTCACCGATTTTTTCATCTGGGTAGCTATACAGCGCAGCGCAGGTTGTTATTAAACCATCTTGTTCAATCACATGAAATTTATCTATATCCATTTCGATGGTTTCAGCAGATCGATAGGTAAGTAAGCCGCGTGCCTCTAAGGGTCGAATAAGCTCGATGATGCCGTGTGTGTCACTAATAGTTGCGGGGCGTGCATCTTCAAATGGTTGAATGCTGATTAAGGTGCCGCAGCCTTGACGAGTAAACAATTCTAATTGTAGTCCACCATTAATCTTTCTATTGATGAGGTGGATACGTTTTACACCTAATTTACTCGCACGAATCGCTTCCTGTAGGTGTAAGTAAGTATCATCTTGCTGGTCGTTAGAGTTTTCTAAAAGGTGTTGAGCCTGTTTCGTTGTTAACTGACGGATAAGGGCATTTTTTTCACTTAGTAGCTCTGTTCGTTCAGTCATTAAAATTAATTTATCAGCCCTTATTGCTGTAGCGATAGCGGTGGCTACTTCTTCACTACGTAGGTTGAAGGTGTCGCCAGTCGGTGAATAACCGAGTGGGGATACAAGAATGATATGGCCAGCATCTAGGCTCTTGATCAGTCGTTCATCATTAACGCGGCGAACTTCCCCGGTATATTGGTAATCAACCCCGTCAATAACACCGATCGGTTTTGCAACGATAAAGTTTCCAGAGGTTACGCTAATACCTGATCTAGAATCGGGCATGTTGACTAGGCTCGTCGATAATTCAGCTTCTATGTTCGTGCGAACAATGCCTGATGCCTCCTTTGCCATGTTAAGAGTTTGTTTATTTGTTATGCGAAGGTGCTGAAAAACTTGGCTGAGGTGCCCGATATCAACTAATTTTTTTTCTAACTGTGGGCGTATGCCGTGAACTAAAATGAGGCGTATACCTAAGCTACTAAGTAGGGTAATGTCCTTAATTAAGCTTGAAAATAAGGCATCATTGACGGCTTCACCACTGAAGTTGATAACAAAGGTTTTTCCGCGATGCGCGTGTATATAGGGTGTGGTATCCCTAAACCAATTAATGAATTGCTGCGAATGGGCTAAGCCTCTTTCTACAGAGTCAGCCTCACGATAATGATCACTCTGCTGAAGTTGGATGTTTAAACGCTGGGCAGCGTCAATCACCTTATTTAAGGCGGACGAGGGGATCAGGCCGCCAGTACCATTTTTGCTTTTAGGGTATGTCCATCGATAAATGGTTGCTGGGTCCTTGTTGATGGCCTTGGCAAGTTTTTTCACGCCGCCAAATTGACGAATAATAGAGTGTGCATCGTTGAGCATGCCTAAGCCTAGCTCTAAATTGCATAAAATGCAAATTTACATTTATTTGGGTAGTTTATTTTAGTTTATGCAAATGTTTTGCACTAATTTTTGCAATATATTGCAATAAGGTGTTATTTGGTTGCTAGGGATATATTCGTTAGCTTGGTGTGCTTGGTTAATATTGCCTGGGCCAATAACAATTGTGTCGAGCCCTAGGCTATTAAGGTAAGGTGCTTCGGTGCCGAAGGCGACAGACTCAGCTGTTTTACCACTAATAGACTCGACCATTCGAGTGAGCCTTGCCTCAGCGGCTGTTTCGAACGCCGGTACGCCACAAAAAACAGGTTTGTAGGTCAGCTGAAGTTTGCTCTGTTCAGGCAAAACGCAACTTAGCCGTGTTTCTAGATCAGCTCTTAATGAGTCGAGGTTCATACCGGGTAGCGGACGTATGTCTATCTGTGTTTCGCAGTGCGAGCAAATTCTATTGGGGTTATCTCCACCGTGAATTGAGCCAATGTTCATGGTGGGGAATGGGACGTCAAAGACTGGATTTCGGTGTTTTCGTTGTATCTCATCGCGCCAACATAACAGTTCATTGATGACTTTATGCATGCCCTCTGTTGCGCTAGCGCCAAGGCTTGGGTTACTTGAGTGCCCAGCAATACCCGTAACGGTGAGTGACTCCATCATCACGCCTTTGTGCATACGAATAGGCGTTAAGCTAGTAGGTTCGCCAATGATAGCGTACTTGGCATGTTGTAGTTGTTGTTTGCTGAGTGCTTGCGCGCCACTCATTGCACTTTCTTCATCGGCGGTGGCCAAAATGGTCAATGGCCGCTTAAAATCACTGGCCTTAAATTGTTTTGCAACATCAATGGCCAGCGCGAAAAAAGATTTCATATCCGTACTGCCTAGGCCGTAAAAATTATTGTCTTTTTCGGTGAGTTTGAAAGGGTTTTGTTGCCAATGGTTGTCGTCGTAAGGCACCGTGTCGGTATGGCCTGACAGAACAAGGCCATCTGCGCCTTTATGTTTAGGGCCAATGGTGGCGATAAGGTTGGCTTTACCTGGTTGTCCTTGCAGCGGGTCGACCGTCACATCAAAGCCGATATTTTCTAGCCAATCGGCTAACAGATGAATGACGGGCAGATTACTCTGGTCGAGTGATTGGTTTGTGCTGCTGACCGATGGCGTGCCAATTAAGGCACGCATCATGTCAACTGTGTTAAGGGGTTTGATCAAGGCTTATAAAATAACGCCGATCAAACCCGTTAGAGGGGAGCAACAGCTAGTCATATGCTTCACTCTATTTTGTCGGTAACAGCTCCTTCAGAAGCCGAGCTGACTAATCTGGCGTATTTAGCAAGAACACCGCGGGTGTAACGAGGTTTTGGTCTAGTCCAGTTAGCAAGACGCTGCTGAATAACCTCGTCATCTAAGTGCAGCTGTAATTCATTTTTGACGCTATCAATAGTAATGGTGTCGCCGTCTTCAACAATAGCTATGGCTCCACCTTGATAGGCTTCAGGGGTGATATGGCCGACAACAAAGCCATGAGTACCACCAGAGAATCGCCCGTCGGTAATGAAGGCGACTTTATCACCGAGTCCGCGACCCATAATAGCAGATGTAGGTGCTAGCATTTCTCTCATGCCTGGGCCACCTTTTGGGCCTTCATAGCGAATAACGAGCACATCACCTTCTTTAATTGAGCCGTTAAGAATGCTACTCATGGAGTCTTCTTCAGAATCAAAAACGCGCGCGGTACCAGTAAAACCAAGACCCTCTTTGCCAGTAATTTTGGCAACAGCACCTTCAGTGGCTAGGTTGCCGTGAAGAATCACTAAGTGACTGTCTTTTTTAATAGCATCATCCAGTGAGCGGATAACATCTTGGTTGCTTGGATAAGGCGCTACGTCAGCGAGGTTTTCAGCTAAGGTTTTACCCGTCACTGTTAAGCAATCACCGTGAAGTAGGCCTGCTTCTAGGAGAATTTTCATCAGTGGCTGAATGCCGCCGATCTCAATCAGCTCGCCCATTGAATATTTGCCGCTTGGTTTTAAGTCAGCGACCATCGGTACGCGTTTACCAATCTCAGTGAAATCGTTAAGTTTTAAGTCAACGCCTGCACTATGTGCCATGGCTAGCAAATGCAGTACAGCATTGGTTGAGCCGCCTAAGGCAATAACGACGGTAATGGCGTTCTCAAAGGCTTTACGTGTCATGATATCGCGTGGTTTGATATCAAGCTCAAGCAGGTTTAGAACAGCTTTACCGGCTTCTTCGCAGTCTTTTTTCTTATCCGCTGAGATAGCTGCCTGCGCTGAACTATTGGGTAAACTCATACCCATCGCTTCAATCGCCGAGGCCATTGTGTTAGCAGTGTACATACCGCCACAAGAGCCGGGGCCAGGAATAGCCTTAGATTCAATGGCATGCAATTCTTCGTCATCGATTAGGTTATTTGCCCGTGCACCAACTGCTTCAAAGACAGAAATAACATCTAATTTACGCTGTTTATGGCAGCCGGATAAAATAGTACCGCCATAGACAAAAATAGCAGGGCGATTAAGTCGAGCTAGGGCAATCATGCAGCCGGGCATGTTTTTGTCACAGCCGCCTATAGCAACAACGCCATCAAAACCTTGGCAACCGACAACCGTTTCAATCGAATCGGCAATAACCTCGCGGGACGTTAACGAGTACTTCATGCCCTCTGTGCCCATTGAAATACCATCGGAGATGGTAATGGTGTTGAAAATAACACCCTTGCCGCCAGCCGCATTAACACCTTCAGCTGCATCATCGGCTAAGCCGTTAATGTGCATATTACAGGGTGTTACCATGGCCCATGTGGAGGCGATGCCGACTTGAGGTTTTTTGAAGTCATTGTCGTTAAAGCCAACGGCGTGAAGCATTGCACGACTGGGTGCTCGTTCCATACCATCGACTACTTGAGAGGAAAATTTTCTGCTATCGTTCTTTTTGTCTGACATATTGTGCTCGTATAAATGAGGTTAGAATGAAGATTGCCAAGATGACTTTTTCCGCCAACTTATTTTAGGAAGTATAAATCCAAGGATAATGCCAAGTAGCAAGACGCCAGAACCAATTAGAAACCAATCTAGGGCGTCACTATTTTGTAGCATATCATTTTCTCTTTTTAAACTCTCTAGTTCGCGCTCAATCGTCACCACACGTTGCTGAAGCTGGTTGCGCTCGTCAAGAATTTGTACGGCGTTGCTAGAGGTTTCTTTTAACTGCGCTAATTCACGCGATAAGCTGGTATTCAGTTCTTTTAACTCAGCTGTTTGGGTGTCTAGGTTGCCTTTTTGTTCGCTCAATTGCGTTAGCTGTTGGTTTGAATCGGTGAATTTTGCTTTAAATGTTGCTAGTTCAGCTTCAGCCTTAGCTAAACGAGATTTTGCAGATGGGGTTTTATGCAGTAAGCGTGATAATACCCATCCTTCGCGCGCGCCACTGAGAGTTATTTTTGCGTAACCAGAGGCTTTGTCACGTTCCATTACGTTGATTCTTGTTCCGCTTTTTAGCGTCGCAATAATACGGTGACTTGGGCTCTTACCTGAGCGAACCATAATTTCAAGTTCATCTGATACGTAAGCTGTTTCAGCCATTGCCACAGTACTGGTTAATAGGGTAAGTACTAAGAATATTATTTTCACAAAATGACCTTTAAATATGATTGATTGATGCATTACTTCATTAGGAATTCTAAAAGCGCTTTTTGAGCGTGTAATCGGTTTTCAGCTTCATCCCAAACAACACTACTTTTGCCATCTAAAACATCAGCGCTAACTTCTTCACCGCGATGGGCTGGCAAGCAATGCATGAATAAGGCGTCGGGTTTTGCGACCGACATGAGAGCGCTATCTACCTGAAAATTCGCGAAAGCGTCTTCGCGTATTTTTTGCTCTTCCTCTTGCCCCATGCTGGCCCAAACATCGGTAACGATGAGGTCGGCGTTGCTGGCCGCCTGTTTAGGTTCATAAAATAGTTTGACGTGGCTTGCCGTCGCATCAAGCAATGACTGTTCCGGTTCGTAGCCCTTTGGGCAAGCGATGGTTAGCTCAAAATCAAGCAGCTTTGCAGCATTCATATACGATTGACACATATTGTTACCGTCACCAATCCAACAAACACGCTTGCCTTTTATATCCCCGCGTTGCTCAAACCAAGTTTGCAGGTCGGCAAGTAATTGGCAGGGGTGAAAGCGGTCGGTCAAACCGTTAATAACAGGCACCTTGGAGTGTTTGGCAAAGGTAGTGACTGTCTCATGATCATTCGTGCGTAACATAATGCCATCGACCATGCGGGAGATAACACGAGCAGAATCCTCTATGGGTTCGCCACGGCCTAACTGAGTGTCTCTAGGCGATAAGAATAACGCACTACCACCGAACTGACTCATACCAGATTCAAAAGAAATACGAGTACGAGTGGATGACTTTTCAAACACCATAGCGAGCACTTTGTTTTTTAATGGCTCATAAATGATGCCATCAGCACGCATTTTTTTTAATTCGATGGCGCGCTGAATAAGTGAGCGCAATTCTTCCGCGGTAAGGTCGTTAAGAGTAATAAAGTGTCGTGGCTTCATGTTAGTACTGTACAGAAATAATGGGTTAGTAGGCAATAATTAAGACGCAAACTAGCTCGACTATTGTTGCTGCCTCATCGTCGCTTATGGTGAGCGGGGGTAGTAAACGAACCGTATTACCACCGGCAACATTAATGAGTAAGTTTTTCTCTAGTGCTTGGCTGACCAGTTCTGCGCAGGGGCTTGATAGTTCAATGCCAATCATCAAACCTTTCTGGCGGATATCTATAACGTGTTTGCAGTTGCTCAGTTTTTGTTTGAAAGCAGTGCCCATTTTTTCGCCTAATTGTTTGGCGCGAGTGGCTAGCTGGTCACGATCTACAATCTCGATGACCTTGAGGGCTGCAGCACAAGCCAGTGGGTTACCACCAAATGTTGAGCCGTGAGAGCCGGCAGTTAATAAGCCGGTTGCTTTTCCAGAACTTAGACATGCGCCAATGGGTACGCCATTAGCTAGGCCCTTAGCCATTGTGACAACATCAGCAGTAATGCCGTTTTGCTGGCTGGCTAAAAAACTACCGGTGCGGCAAACGCCAGTCTGGATCTCATCTAACATGAGTAACCAGTCATGTTCGTCACATAGGCTGCGTAATTCGTTTAGATAGTTTTCATTAGGAATATGAACGCCGCTTTCGCCTTGAACGGGCTCCACAAGAATGGCAACAATGTTGGGTTGCTGGGTTGCCAGCTCTTTTAATGCATTGATGTCGTTGTATGGGATATGACAAAAGCCTTCAGGCAGGGGCGCAAAACCTTCTTTAACTGCTGGGTTTCCTGTGGCGGTTAATGTCGCTAATGTTCGGCCATGAAAGCTGTTGGTCATCGTCACGATGACAGGGTTTTGTATCGACTTACTATGGGCAAACTTACGTGCAATTTTGATGGCGGCTTCATTCGCTTCAGCCCCAGAATTGCTAAAAAATACGTCATTCATACCGGTTAGCTGGCAAAGCTTATCGGCTAATTTTTCCTGCTTATCAATATAATAAAGATTTGATGTGTGCATCAAGGTGTTGGCCTGTTCGCCAATCGCTGCGGCCACCTCGGGGTTGGCGTGGCCTAGGCCACAAACAGCAATACCTGATAAAGCGTCGAGGTACTTGTTACCTTTTTCATCCCATAACCAACTGCCTTCACCTTTAACAAAGCGAACGGGCATGGATGCGTAAGTGGGCATAATATGATGGCGCATAATGTGTCTTGTTTAACGTAAGTTAATGTGCAAAAGCAAAGGCAGCCCAATCTGGCTGCCTTTTTTGTCAATTCGACATTATAATTCTCTATATGAAAATCAGCAACTCATCAACTATGGATGCCATTGAGCTCAGTATTTTTTCTAGCCGAATCGAATCAGTGTGTGATGAAATGGGCGCTGTTTTGCAGCGAGCCGCTTTTTCGCCCAATATTAAAGATCGTTTAGACTTCTCTTGCGCGGTGTTTGATGCGCAGGGTCAATTATGTGCACAGGCTGCACATATTCCCGTACATTTAGGCAGTATGGCGTATGCAATGAAGGATATTGTCGATCAACTTGATTGGCAAGCAGGCGACATGTTGGCGCTCAATGATCCTTATCTAGGCGGTACTCATTTGCCAGACGTAACGCTTGTGTGCCCGGTATATCATTGTGAAACGTTGATTGGCTTTGTCGCTAACCGAGCTCATCATGCAGATATTGGTTCGCAGTCACCTGGGTCTATGCCGTTAGCAACGCATTTAGATGAGGAAGGCTTACTGATCTCGCCGGTTAAAATCATGCGCAATAACAAGCTAACTGAAGCATTTGAGAAAATAAAACAAGCGTTGCATTATTCGATTGAATCAACCGGTGACTTTAATGCACAGATAAGTGCGAATACACGTGGGGCGCAACGATTGTTGGCGATGGTGGAGGAGATGGGTGTGAAGCAATATACTGCTGCTCTCGCACACCTTAATACCTATGGTGACAGACTGATGCAGCAATTATTGAGCAGTATTCCAGAAGGAAGCTACCGTTTTGAAGATGTGATGGACGACGATGGCTTAGGGGCTGAAAATATTGCAATAAAACTGCATTTAAGCATTCTAAATAACGAAGTGTTGGCCGATTTTACAGGGACCTCGGATCAAGTGAATGGTAATATCAATTGCCCTCTCTCGGTAGTAGCGGCAGCTGTCTACTATGTTTTTCGATGCCTAATGCCGGCTAATACGCCAGCGTGTTTTGGTGTGTACAGGAGAATTAAAATAAAAGCAGCAAAAGGTTCGTTGGTGAATGCGGTAAAACCTGCTGCTGTGGCGGCCGGTAATGTTGAAACCAGTACGCGACTGGTTGATGTTGTTATGGGAGCGCTGGCAAGCGCTATTCCAGAGAGGATTCCAGCGGCTAGCCATGGCAGTATGAATAACGTGGCGATGGGTGCTAAAGCAGGAAAAAAGAGCTGGAATTACTATGAAACGATTGGCGGCGGCATGGGAGCAGGTGATTTGTATGCGGGGTTTTCAGGTGTTCAAACGCATATGACGAACACCTTAAATACACCGATTGAGTCACTGGAGATGCATTACCCGTTGAGAATTAATCGTTATCAGCTTCGCAAAGGCTCGGGCGGTGCTGGGCGGCACCAAGGGGGCGATGGGCTAGTTAGAGAGATGGAGTTTTTACGGCCGGCTACTGTTACCTTATTAACTGAACGAAGGCAGCATCAACCATGGGGGTTGCAAGGTGGAGAAGCCGGCAAATGTGGTGAAAACCGCCTGAATAATGTGTTGTTGGCAGCAAAGGTAAGTGTTGAAATTAAAGAAGGTGACTGCCTAACGATTAAAACGCCGGGTGGTGGCGGTTATGGAATTAAAATTTAGAACTAGATATTCAGGGTATAATTCAATTAATTTATTTTTAAAGGTATGGAAATGAGCATCAACGAACGAATTGAAGAGCAGTTAAACAATCATGCTGTTTTGTTATATATGAAAGGCACACCTTATTTTCCTCAGTGTGGCTTTTCGAGCAAGGCCGTGCAAATTTTACAGGCGTGTGAAACTGAGTTTGCGTATGTCAATATTTTTGACGATAGCGATATAAGAGAAGGGTTAAAAGAATACTCTAGCTGGCCGACTTTCCCACAATTATATGCTAATGGGGAGCTCGTGGGTGGAGCTGACATCATGATTGAAATGTTTGAAAGTGGCGAATTGAAAACGCTTTTAGATGATATTAAGCCTGCTGAGTAAACGCGTCCCACTGATTAACGATTTTGCAAAATAAAATAGCGGTTTGCTCAGCGTCATACAGCGCTGAGTGAGCTTGCTCATTATCCCACGATATATCGGCAGCTTTAGCTGCTTTAGCGAGTACCGTTTGCCCATAGGCTAATCCGCCTAACGTTGCAGTATCGAAGGTACTAAAAGGGTGGAATGGGTTTCGCTTGAACTTGGTGCGTTCCACGGCAGCATTCATAAATCCAATATCAAAAGCAGGGTTGTGGCCCACTAAAATAGCCCGTGTGCATTGCTGTGCTTTTACTGCTTCTCTTACTGGCGCGAATAATTTTCTTAGCGCCTCTTTTTCATCAATAGCTAAGCGAAATGGGTGATATGGATCTATGCCGTTGAATTTTAAGGCGGCGGGATCTAAATTAGCACCTTCAAATGGAACGACATGCTCGCGGTGTGAAGACTGAATAACAAGCTGGCCAGACTCATCCATAGCCGGAATAACAACAGCCATTTCGAGTAACGCATCAGTATGGGCATTAAACCCAGCGGTTTCAATGTCAACAACAACAGGTAGGTAGCTACGAAAGCGAGTGGACATGGTTCTTGAATTGGAATCTGACATTTGTGCTGAGCTAACATTTTAAAAATAGTGCGTTATAATAAATCAACAAAGGACTGGCGGTTTGATAAACTTGCCTTTAAATTAATGTTGAGGACACTTTAATGCAGTTAAAGAGTTATTTAAAAAAAGGAATCGTGTGCGCAGTTGCGGCAACGATGTTAGGTTGCGCATCGCTAACGTCACAAGAAGAAAACGATCCTTTAGAAGTTGTAAATAGAGGCGTGTATGAGTTTAATCAAAAAGCGGATGAGTACGTTCTTGAGCCAGTGGCAAAAGGTTATCAGTACGTAACACCTGAGATAGTTGATGAAAGCATCACGAACTTCTTTAGTAATTTGGACGATGTGGTTGTATTCGTTAATGATGTGTTGCAGCTTAAATTTAATCAGGCTTTATCTGACGGTGGCCGTGTTATTGTTAATTCAACGGTGGGTTTGCTAGGCTTTGTTGATATGGCAACAGATATGGGGCTTCCAAAACATAATGAGGATTTTGGTCAAACGCTAGGTGCTTATGGCCTAGGTACGGGCCCTTATGTTGTGCTGCCTATTTTAGGTTCAAGCACGTTACGTGACACGGTGGGGCTTTTTGCTGATACGTTTGTAGATCCTATTCAGCAAATTGATGATTCTGATGCAAGGTGGTCGGCTATAGCGCTTAAAGGTGTTGATCTTCGTGCAGACCTGATTACCGCTAAGAAAATCGTTGACCAAGCCTCGTTAGACCCTTACGAGTTTGAAAGAAGCGCGCACTTCCAGCGTCGAAATTACTTAGTATTCGACGGTAATCCTCCGATGGATGATGAGGATATTTTTGACGAAGAAGATTAACTAGCGTTTATAAAAAAGCCCCTTTAATAGGGGCTTTTTTATGTATCTTTGAAAATTGCCTGCTTATTTTATTGCCCACTGCAAAGGCGTTTCTTGCCTAAAGGGGGTGAGTGTTTGTGAGCCAAATGAATAATTAACAGGTGCTTGCCAGCTTTCTTTGCTGAGCGTCAAGGTTTGCTTATTCCTTGGTAATTGGTAAAAGTCGGGTCCATAAAAGCTACTAAAGCCCTCTAGTTTATCGAGAGCGTTCGCTTTATCAAACACTTCAGCATAAAGTTCTATTGCGGCATGGGCGGTAAAACAACCCGCGCAGCCACAGCTATTTTCTTTAGCATCTGTTGCATGTGGCGCGCTATCTGTGCCTAAGAAAAACTTCGGGTTGCCAGAGGTGGCGGCTTTAACAAGGGCCAGGCGATGCGTTTCACGCTTTAAAATGGGTAGGCAATAATTATGCGGGCGAACGCCGCCAGCTAATAGGTCATTTCGGTTAAACAGCAGGTGTTGCGGTGTGAGCGTAGCAGCAGTGTGATGATTCTCTAACACAAAGTCTATTGCTTGTTTTGTGGTCGCATGTTCTAAAACAATACGAAGCTGAGGAAAGTTTTGCCGGATGGAGGCAAGGTACTTATCAATAAAGGCCTGCTCTCGGTCAAAAATGTCAACGGCTTGATCGGTCACTTCAGCGTGAACCAACAAAGGAAGGTCGCACTTTTGCATTTCCTCTAGCACTGGGTTTAGTTTTGATACATCCGTAACACCGTTAGCCGAGTTAGTGGTTGCACCAGCTGGGTATAATTTTACTGCATAAATATTTTCGTGTTGGCTGGCTTTCTTGATCTCTTCAACGCTTGTTTCGTTAGTAAGGTAGATAGTCATTAAAGGTTGAAAGCCACTTCCTGCAGGGAGCGCGTTTAAAATTCGTTGTCGATAAGCGGTGGCCAATGCCGTGTTGACGATGGGCTGGGCCAAGTTCGGCATAACAATCGCTCGTTGAAATTGCTTAGCAGTAAAGGCAACGGTTGTATTGAGCGCCTGCCCATCACGTAAGTGTAAGTGCCAGTCATCGGGTTTGGTAATGGTCAGTTGCATCGTCATATCGGTTTAATTTTGTGCAATAAATTATAAAATAGTGTTTATTTTACATACATTGCTTGCTATAGACCTCGTAAATCACCGAAAATACGCAGTTACGTTTAGTGTGTTCGTGTGAACGCATCAACAAGCTAGTATTTGGAGCAAATATGCCTATATATGAATATGAATGCAGCGCCTGTAAGCATCGCTGTGAAGCATTACGAAAAATAAGTGACGCGCCGTTAACTAAGTGTCCAAAATGTGGAAAGGATACCTTGAATAAGCTGATGTCTGCCTCAGGCTTTCGTTTGAAAGGAGAGGGTTGGTATGAAACGGACTTTAAAAGCGGTAAAAAGAAAAATTTAGCGGAAGGTTCGTCAAAGAAATCAGGTGAAAATAAGTAGCCAGAGCAGCTTTCTACTCCAGCAACTTGTTGGGAAAGCTCATAATTCGATGGCTGATAAGGCCGTTCAAACAAACATAATACAATTGTAAGGAAATAGAGATGATGCGTAGTCATTACTGTGGCGATATTAATGAGAGCCACTTAGGTCAAGAAGTTGAGATTTGTGGCTGGGTGCATAGAAGGCGCGACCATGGCGGCGTTATTTTTATTGATTTGCGTGATCGCGAAGGGATCGTTCAGGTGGTCTTTGACCCAGATCGAGCAGAGTCGTTTGCGGTGGCAGAAAGTGTGCGTGGTGAATACGTATTAAAACTAAAAGGACGCGTTCGCTCACGCCCTGAAGGCACCGTTAATGAAAAAATGAAGACGGGCAAAATTGAATTGCTCGGTCTAGATTTGGAAATTTTAAATCGTTCAGAAACAACGCCTATTCAAGTAGATGGCGATATTGAAGTAAACGAAGAAACGCGACTACGTTATCGCTATATTGATTTACGTCGCCCGGAGATGTTGGAAAAAATTCGTCTTCGCCGCGATGTCACGTTAAATCTTCGTCGCTTTTTAGAAGATGAAAAATTCTATGAAATTGAAACACCTTTTTTAACCAAAGCGACACCAGAAGGTGCGCGTGATTATTTGGTGCCAAGCCGTACGCATGAAAATAGTTTTTTCGCGCTGCCTCAATCCCCGCAATTATTTAAGCAGTTGCTCATGATCGCGGGCATGGACCGCTATTATCAAGTGGTTCGCTGTTTCCGCGATGAAGATTTACGAGCAGATCGTCAGCCAGAATTCACTCAGCTAGATATCGAAACCTCGTTTATGGACGAGGGTGAAATTATGGGCTTAATGGAAGGCATGATTCGTCGCCTGTTCAACGAAGTGATTGATGTTCAATTACCCGATGCGTTCCCACAAATGACTTACGCAGAAGCGATGGATGTTTACGGAACAGATCGTCCTGATTTGCGTAACCCCTTGGTGTTAAAAGATGTGGGTGACTTGATGGCAGGTGTTGAATTTAAAGTATTTTCCGGCCCTGCCAATAGCGATGATGGTCGTGTGGCTGCGTTGAGAGTGCCAGGCGCCAGCTCGTTAAGCCGTAAGGATATTGATGGTTACACGAAATATGTCAGCATATATGGTGCGAAAGGCTTGGCTTATATTAAAGTGAATGATCGAGCCGCAGGTATTGATGGCTTGCAGTCACCAATATTGAAGTTCTTGCCAGATGACGTGGTGGAAAGCATCATGCAGCGTACCGACGCGCAAACGGGAGATATTGTCTTCTTTGGCGCAGATAAAACTAAAATAGTGAACGAAGCACTGGGCGCGTTACGCGATAAAATAGGCAAAGACCAAGGCTTGCTAGAAGGTGATTGGAAACCTGTTTGGGTTGTTGATTTTCCAATGTTCGATTGGGATGAAAAATCTAGCCGATGGAATGCTATTCATCACCCGTTTACGGCACCATCGTGTGATGCTGAAGAGCTTAAAGCGAATACAGGTAAGGCCTTATCCAGGGCATATGACTTAGTACTTAATGGTACCGAAGTAGGCGGTGGCTCTATTCGTATTCATAAAACTGATATGCAGCAAGTGGTATTTGACTTGCTAGGAATGGATGCAGAGGAATCACAAGAAAAATTTGGCTTCTTGCTAGATGCATTGAAATACGGCTGCCCTCCACACGGCGGTATGGCGTTTGGTTTGGATCGCTTAGTCATGTTAATGGCAGGGGCTTCAACCATCCGTGATGTGATGGCATTCCCAAAAACACAAACAGCTGCATGCCCGTTAACGTCAGCACCAGCAATGGTTAGTGATGCGCAGTTAAAAGAGCTCGGCATACGTTTAAGAAAACCACCCATGCTTGAGGCAGAATAAGGAACGACTATGGCATTTGCGATACAAGATTATTCACTATTAAGCGATGAAGAATGCGACCAACGTATTCAAGTGGCAAAAGAAAAACTGGCTGAACGTTGTGTCATTTTAGGTCACCATTATCAGCGGAACGAAGTATTTAAACACGCAGATGTCAGCGGTGATTCGTTAAAGCTTTCTAGCTATGCAGCTAACTCTGAAGCGGAATATATTGTCTTTTGCGGTGTTCACTTTATGGCAGAAGTGTCGGATATTTTGTCACGCCCTGAACAAATAACCATTTTGCCTGATTTAGCAGCAGGTTGTTCAATGGCCGATATGGCGAACAGAGTAAATGTGGAACGTAGCTGGAATGAGCTCAATAGCGTTATAAATGCCGATGAGCAAGTAACACCTGTTACCTACATTAATTCAGCAGCCGATTTAAAAGCATTTTGCGGCCGTCATGATGGTATTGTTTGTACCTCGTCCAATGCGAAACAAGTGCTGGATTGGTGCTTTGAAAAACGTGAAAAGATTCTATTTTTCCCCGATGAGCACCTAGGTAGAAATACCGGATATCGTATGGGAATCCCACTTGAAGAAATGGTCGTTTGGGATTTTAATCAACCAATGGGTGGCTTAACTAAAGAACAAATTCAGAATGCAAAAATGATTCTTTGGAAAGGGTTTTGTTCGGTTCATCAGATGTTTCAATCAAAGCAAATTGACGATTTTAAAAAGAAGCACCCAGAAACAATCATCATCGCTCACCCAGAAGCCAATTTTGAAGTCTGTGAACAAGCTGATTATGTGGGCTCAACCGAAATGATTTTAAAAACGGTAAGAGAAGCCAAACCCAATACACGCTGGCTCGTTGCGACAGAGCTTAATCTGGTTAACCGCTTGAAAGAAGAAGTAAAGGGCCAGGGTAAGCAAGTTCACTTCATGTCACCAACCGTTGCCATGTGCTCAACGATGTTTAGAACGGACCCGCAACACTTGGCTTGGGTGTTGGAAAACCTAGTTGAGGGAACGGTCGTTAATCAAATACAAGTGAATGAAGACGATAAGCAGATGGCTAAAAAATCGCTAGAGAATATGCTGTCGCTTTTTTAAAGCCGTCTGTTCTTTATTCTTTCATTCGAAGCAAGCCAGCTGATCCCTCGATTCCTCAAATGGATGCCGCGTAAATAAGTAGAAAGTAGGTTGGCGCAGAGCTTGCGAAGCCCAACAGTTTGGGTGGTTGGGTCTGGCTATGATTAGGCAATGGTTGGTAAGAATCAAGCTGGCTGACCCCTTGATTGATTAGAATCAAGCTGGCTGACCCCTTGATTCCTTGTAAGAATCAAGCTGGCTGACCCCTTGATTGATTCATCAAATACAAGTGAATGATGACGATAAGCTGATGGCTAAAAAATCGCTAGAGAATATGCTGTCACTTTTTTAAAGCCGTTTGTTCTTTATTCTTTCATTTGAACCAAGCCAGCTGATCCCTCGATTCCTCAAATGGATGCCGCGTAAATAAGTAGAAAGTAGGTTGGCGCAGAGCTTGCGAAGCCCAACAGTTTGAGTGGTTGGGTTTGGTTAGGGAGCGCTGGGTAAAATCAAGCTGGCTGCCCCGATGATTTTTTTAAATCAGCAATATTTTTCTCAAGTCGTTCTATTTCAGTATGCCTTGGGTTCTTAGACTGTTTGTTAGCGCTTTTCAGTTGTTGTAATGCAAACTCGGCTTGATTAATTTGACCATGCTTTAGAAGAATGGCTACCATTTCAAACAAGGGGTGTAGGAAGTCCTTTCTTAATTCATGCGCTCTTTGGAAGTCATTTAATGCCGGTAGGCTAAGACCTGTTGCACGATTAGCTATCCCGCGAAAATAATAATAAGTTGAATTTTTGGGGTCGTTTTTTATAAAGTTGTTCAACCATTCTAGGTAATTATCTTTTAGTGGATGGCACGGCGGTTTGTCTAAGCAAGAGGCAATTTGTTGAAGCGCTAATATAGTCGATGGGGTGGCAAGATTTCTTTTGATTCGATTGAGTGTTTCTTGCTGTAATTCATCTGGGATTTCTCTGCCATGAATAGCTAAGATGTTTTGGTAGTGCAACGCGTAAGCGGTTTCGTTAGGCTCCAGCTCCATGGCTCTTTTGATTGCTTGCGTAGCAACATTAATATCCCCCGCTTGATTTGCAGCATTGCTCAGTAATGCTTGTATGGCCGGTGAGTTTGGATGGTGGGAAGCTTCATAGTAAGCAAGTGATTGGTAGTTTCCCCATTGTTTGGCACGTAACCATGTTGTGCTGCCTAAAATAAGAGCAACAAAAACAACCCCTAGAACCACTTTTCTACGCGCCACTTCGACCAATGGAATAAGAGAAAAAGCCGCGATGATGATGCCTATCGATGGCAAGTTATTACGATGCTCGTGAGCAATTTCAAGTGGAAAAAATGTAGATTCCAGTAAGTGCCCAACGAAAAACCAACCAATGCCTAAGGCAAAGAGCGGCCTTTTATTACGATAATAAAAAGCTGTGAGCAATAAGCCAAGGATAAAAATGATAGACGTGATGGTTGTCCACGGAGCAAATAACGAGGTTGACAATGCAATGTCATCATGAAATAAACCAAATGCATCGATGCGAGGAATCAGTATTAATGATAGGTAAAAACACAATACTCGTGACTCGGTTAGTACGCGCTCGAGCATAGTAAACGGCCTGTTGTTAAAGCCGCCTGCGGCATAGTCTACTGCCCATAATAAAGCGGCAATAGAAAAGGCAATGATAACGGCTGAGCCGATTATTTTTTGCTGTTTAGACAGCGTATTGATTAGACTCCATGGTTTTTCGGTTGGGTAAAGTAGTACTTCAATCAGTAAAATAATTAAAGGAATAAGAACGGCATTTTCTTTACTGAATAAGGCAAGAAGCAAACTGATAATGCTGGCACAAAATAAACTGCTTACTTTCCAAGGGTGTGCTCCGTTTAACCAGCGGTTACGGGCAGATAGATAAAAAATAACACAGCCTAGACTGAACAGCGTGCTGAGTGATGTCATTCGTTGAACAATGTACAGCACAGAGGTCAAGTTGATGGGGTGGATTGCCCACATAAGGCTAACGCCACTGGCTAACCAAAAAATTAACTGAGTAGAAGGGAGTGAGTTGATTGTTACTCGCCTAAATAGCTGTAGGCATAAAATAAAAACAAGTACTGCGTTTAAACAATGAATGGCAATGTTGGTTATTTTGAAAGCGCTTGCAGAGTAACCGCCTGAAAAATAGTAATTAAGAGCAAAACTTAGCATGGCAACTGGCCGCTTAAGCGGGCCAGCATGTCCAGCTGAGGCGCTTGAGTGTAAGCTTGAGAAACTGAGGTCTTGAATTCGTAAAAATGAGTTGTGAGTGATATTACTTAAGTCATCAAATATAAAGCTACCGCTTATTCCAGGAAAGTAGATAAGAGTACAAAATGATATTAATAGTATGCTAATTAAAAGCTTATGAAACATATGAGTATAAAAAAAGGCGGCTGTTAATAGCCGCCTTTTTTATTATAATTATTGTTAAGTTTTAGGTAGGTACTTAGGTGCTAGTACATTAGCTGCGCAGTCCGTTGAATCAGTATCCCACGTAATATTTGATCCAGCTTGGCGAGTCGGTGTGTACCTAAAGCAGCCGCCATCAGCACCGCCAGTATTTGTACCGTCAGCGTCAGAACCTAATTTACTTGTGCCATTTCTTAATTGAATTTCAATGAAAGGGCCTGCGATAACTGATACAGTTGATACATATTCACCGCTTGACCCAGTGAAATCTATGTCAATAGAAGTGATGGTGCCAGCATGATCTTGGCTAGCCATAGTTCCATTTTCACTCCAATATACTTCAATGCCTGTTTTTGCGGCACCTGATAGTGATGCACCTTCAGCAACTCGAGACTTAATCGTGTAATCTGTGTAAGCCGGAATCGCAATAGCAGCCAAAATACCAATAATTGCCACTACGATCATGAGTTCAATAAGAGTAAAACCCTTTTGAACGCTTTGTTTCATTGTTTGTAAGTTTTTCATATTTATTTCCTTATTAAAATGTCATTAATGTTTCTTGCATGGTAACGGGAGCATTAAGTGTGCCGATTTTGTTTTTAAACAATGCATCCGCTTCAATGCATTGATTTTCAAAGATAAATTTTTTTATTCGGCTTTCTCAGTTAATTGCTTTGGGCGTAGAAGGGACACAAAGTGACGCTTAGCGTCACTTTGTGTCAATCATTGAAGCCTAGTTTTTTTAAGCGATAACGCAGCGCGCGAAAGGTGATGCCAAGTTCTTTGGCGGCGGCTGTTTTGTTCCAACGTGTTTTTTCTAGGGCATTGGTGATGGCTTCTTTTTCTAATGTATCAAGATAGTCTTCTAGTGGTGCTTCTTGAATTGGGGCGGTTGTTTTTTGTGCTGAATTTTTAACTTCGCTGGTCTGGATTGCCGCGCCTTTAGTATTGCTGGGGAGCTGTAAGTCAGTTTGCTGAATAATATCGTTTTCACAAAGGGTAAAGGCGCGTTCGAGTATATTTTCAAGTTCACGTACATTGCCGGGAAAGGAGTATTGAGCGATTGCCTGTAAAGCATTGTCGGTGAAACTCGTTCGATTATTATGCTCGGTGTTTAATTTTTGTAATATGTGCTCGGCCAGTTGTTTAATATCTTCTGTGCGTTGGCGTAGCGCAGGCAAGGGTAGTTCGATAACATTAATCCTATAATATAAATCTTGCCGAAAATCGCCTTGTTCGACCAATTTAGCAAGGTCTTTATGGGTGGCGCTTAATATTCTTACGTCAATGGGCTGCTCTACATCGCTACCAATGGGGCGAATGCTTTTTTCTTGAATCGCGCGCAGTAATTTGACTTGCATATGCAGGGGTAAATCGGCGACTTCATCTAAAAACAAGGTGCCGCCGCTGGCCGTTTGAAAAAGGCCGGGCTTATCGGCTATTGCGCCTGTGAAGCTGCCCTTTTTATGACCAAAAAGCTCACTTTCCATCAGTTCCTGCGGAATGGCGCCACAGTTTATTGGTACAAAGGCTTGATGCGACCTTGGGCCTTTTTCATGAATAAGTTTAGCGACCAGTTCTTTACCCGTACCGGATTCACCGCTGATGTAGATTGGCGCTTGGCTGCGGGCCAGTTTTGCAATTTTTGCGCGTACGTTCGCCATGATAACCGAATCACCTAATAGTTGATCGCGGCTACGCCTGTCAACAGGTTCTGTTGAGTCGTTAATTTTAATAGCAGAGCTAACGAGGGTTTTTAAACTCTTGAGATCTACAGGCTTGGAAACAAAGTCAAAAGCACCAAGCTTTAATGCTTTAACTGCAATGTCCATGCTACCAAAGGCGGTAATAACGGCAGTGGGTAGGTTGGGATTGTTTTTTTGAATGTGTTTAACAAGGTCAAGGCCGTTACCGTCAGGCAGTTGAAGGTCGGTTAGGCAAATATCAAAGGCGTGTGTTTTTAGTAATCTTTTTGCTGCGGCTAAGTCTTGAGCGGGTTTGCTTGAAATATTCATGCGAGACAGCGTGATTTCTAATAACTCGAGAATATCGGGTTCGTCGTCAACAATAAGGGCAAGCGCTTGGGTCATGGTGAGTTAAATTTTGTTGATTAAAAGGGTGAACGTACTGCCGCCAGCCGCGTTAGCTGAATAGATTAATTTAGCATGATTTAGTTCGGCAAGTTGATTGGAAATATATAAACCTAGCCCCGTTCCAGAGCTGGAGGTGGTAAAGAACGGTTCAAAAATTTGCAAAGCGGTGGCTTCTTCTATGCCGGCACCCTTGTCGGTGATGCAAATAAAGTTACGTTGAGTTGTTTTATGGGTGCCGCAAAGAACTTCAATAAATGGCTGGGAAGGGTCTTTTTGTCCATGTTTTAGTGCATTACTACAGAGGTTGTCGATAATCTGTTTTAAGTGATTTTTGTCAAATTGAATGTCGTTTATATCGTGGCTGATCTTAATGACTAAGGGGGATTCAATTAAGCCAAATTGCTCTTTGAATTGAGCCTCAAACTCAGTAAGCCAATTTGATAGACGGATGTTTTCAATATGGCTATCTTCTTGCTTTGAAAGTTGAAGAATGCTTTTCACGATACTGTTCACACGGCCTGTATGGTTGTGAATAATGTCGAGTAGTCGTTGGTCTTCTTTTTCAATGGAGGGCGATTCGGATAATAACTCACCTGCATGGCTAATCGCGCCGAGAGGGTTGCGAATCTCATGTGCGATACTGGCGGTTAAACGACCTAGTGAGGCCAGCTTTCCTTGTTGGATTTGTTGGTCTAACGAGGAAAGGTCGTCTAAAAAGATAATATAAGCGCGGTAGGTAAACGTATCAAGCTGATTGAAATGTAGTTTTATTCTGGGCGTGTTAGCGCTAGCAGCGAGAACAGCCGAGTTTTCATTAGGTGACCGTAGCCATTGTTTAAATAGTTGAGAGCTTTCAATAGAAATATCTGATAAAGAGGCTCCGCTTGTAAAATTTAGTCCCAATAAGGTATTTGCAGCTTCGTTTGTAAGGCGAATCGTTTCATGTTGATCGATAACAATAATGCCAGATTGAAGATGTTTAATAATGTAATCATTAAGTTGAATAAGGTCATCAATCTCACGGCTTTGTTCTAGGGCTAGCTGTTCGGATGTTTCAACACGCTTGGCTAGAACCAAAGCGAGTATAGCAATGGTGAAAAAGGAAGCACTGAGGATGCCTGCGTACATGTAAGCGGTTGTTGCAAACGCATCGTTTATATCAGCATAGGTTTGTTCGCCCAGTACGGCAAAGGTAGCGATAGCGGCAAAAACGAGTGTGCATTGACCGCCGGCCAATAAGCCACCTGCAGCAACACTGACGGCAAGAAGGACCCCAAGACCGCTGGTGATGCCGCCACTAGCATGCATTAAGAGCATCAGGAAAAGGATGTCGCTGATAATCTTGAATTGGACTTGTCGAGCGTAAGGGATGTATGGTTTACGAATAAAAACAGTACTAAAAAGTATTAAAGCCAAATATGTTAGGCTGACTGACTGGAACAAAGCTGCATTGCTTTGGCCGAAAATAGAAGGGCCTGTGTGGCTAATGAATAGCCCAAAAAAGGCTAACGAAAGAACCATCTGATAGGCATGAAAAACTTTAAGTGTTCGCCAAGCTTGTTCGGCCGGCAGGTAGAAACCGCTCCCAAATGGACAGGTTTTTACAAATTCGCTTTGTTTCGGTGCAGAATGCATGGGCTTATTTATAGCTAGGCGGCTGATTTAAGCATTAAAATCAATTAGAATAGCCGAGTTAAGTTAGTCATAGATTAATAATAGAGGAATTTGAATGAATTTACATGAGTATCAAGCAAAACAAGTGTTTGCTGAGTTTGGCGTGCCAGTGCCGGTTGGAAAGCCAGCACGTTCAGTAACAGAAGCCGTTAATGTTGCAAAAGAATTGGGCGGTGATTGTTGGGTCGTTAAAGCCCAAGTTCACGCTGGTGGGCGTGGTAAAGCGGGTGGTGTCAAATTATGTAAAGGCATTGCTGAAGTTGAAGAGTACAGTAATAAACTCCTAGGCTCTCGTTTAGTTACTCCGCAAACAGATGATGAAGGTTTGCCGATTGAAACATTGATTGTTGAAGAAGTTAAGCCAATCGAGCGCGAGTTGTATTTAAGTGCCGTGGTTGATCGCGCGACTAAGCGTATTATGTTTATGGCGTCTGAAGAAGGCGGCATGGACATTGAAGAAGTGGCTGAAGAAACGCCAGAAAAGATTTTATTGGCGGCGGTTGATCCTTCTGCTGGTTTACAGCCTTATCAAAGTCGCGATATAGCGTTTAAAATGGGCCTAGAAGGCAAGCAAATTGGTCAACTATTTAAGGTTATGTCTGGTTTGCTAAATATGTTCATAGCAAAAGACGCTAGCCAAGTAGAAATTAACCCGCTCATCGTTAATGGCGATGGCGACTTAATTGCTTTAGATGCGAAAGTTAACTTAGATGATAACGCGGCTTACCGTCACCCTGATATGGTGGCTATGCGTGACCCATCTCAAGAAGATGAAAAAGAATACTTGGCGCAACAGCACGAACTGAACTACATCACATTAAACGGCAGCATTGGCTGCATGGTGAATGGTGCAGGTTTAGCAATGGCAACGATGGATTTAGTTAAACTGGAAGGCGGTTTTCCTGCAAACTTCCTTGATGTTGGTGGTGGTGCAACGGCAGAACGTGTTGCTGAAGCCTTTAAATTGATTTTGTCTGACGACAAAGTGAAAGTGGTTTTGGTTAATATTTTTGGCGGCATCGTTCGTTGTAACTTAATTGCTGAAGGCATTATTGAAGCGGTTAAAGAAGTTGGCGTGAACGTTCCTGTTGTTGTTCGTTTAGAAGGCACGAATGCCGATCAAGGTCGAGAGCTGTTGAAAGAGTCAGGCTTAGATATTATTGCTGCTGATGATTTAACGCTAGCTGCTAAAGCCGCCGTTAAAGCCGCATCTTAATTTAGAGGGTCATATGAGTATTTTAATTAATAAAGACACAAAAGTAATTTGCCAGGGTTTCACTGGTAAACAAGGAACATTCCATTCAGAGCAAGCGATTGCTTATGGTACAAAAGTGGTGGGTGGTGTGACTCCAGGCCGTGGCGGTGAAAAGCATTTAGATCTGCCTGTTTTCAATACAGTGGCGGATGCCGTTAAAGAAACTGGTGCAACGGCCACTATGATCTATGTGCCACCTCCGTTCGCTGCCGATGCTATTTTAGAAGCAGCCGCTGGTGGTATTGAAGTGATTGTATGTATCACTGAAGGTATTCCCGTGTTGGATATGATGAAAGTAAAATCAGCGCTTGAGCAATACGAAAATACCGTATTAATCGGCCCTAACTGCCCAGGTGTTATCACACCGGGTGAATGTAAAATTGGCATTATGCCTGGCTTTATTCACCAAGCGGGTAGTATTGGTGTGGTCTCGCGTTCAGGTACATTAACGTATGAAGCCGTTCACCAAACAACCTCTGCTGGCTTAGGTCAAAGTACTTGTGTGGGTATTGGTGGCGATCCGATTCACGGTATGAACTTTATCGACGTTATTTCACGTTTCGAAGCCGATGAAAATACCAAAGGTATTATCATGGTAGGCGAAATTGGTGGAACAGCTGAAGAAGAAGCGGCTGAATACATTAAAAACAATGTAACTAAGCCTGTTGTTGGTTATATTGCAGGCGTTACAGCGCCTCCAGGCAAGCGTATGGGCCATGCTGGTGCGATTGTTTCTGGTGGGCAAGGTACTGCCGAAGCTAAATTTGCAGCCTTAGAAGCAGCGGGTGTTCACATTGTGAAATCACCGACTGAAATGGGCGCAAAAATGAAAGAAATTTTAGGCTAATTTAGCGTTAAAATTTAAAGTAGTACGAAAAGGGCTGTAAACTATACAGCCCTTTTTTATGCCAGTGACTAATTAATAGACGCGCCATTATGAAAATAGCCTTAGTACAATTTAACCCCGTTGTTGGTGATTTAATCGGTAATGCTGACCGTATTATCGAATTTTGCCAGCAAGCTGTTAGCGAACAAGCAGTTGCGGCCGTGTTTCCCGAGTTAGCCATTACTGGCTACCCACCAGAAGACTTGCTATTGCGCGAAGATTTTATAAACGCCGTTGAAAAGCAGCTTGAACGGATATCAACGGCTTGTCCTTTATTAACGATTATCATCGGTTACCCTGAAAAAGGTGAGGGCGTGTTATTTAATAGTGTTGCGGTTTTACAGGCTGGGGAATTGGTCGCAAATTACCGCAAACAGAATCTCCCTAATTATGGTGTGTTTGATGAGAAGCGTTACTTCGAACCTGGAACGCAGGCTCGGATATTTAAACTGGGTACTCAAAAAGTTGGATTAAGTATTTGTGAGGATATCTGGACGCCGGTGGTATGTGAGCAGCTAAAGCAAGCAGGGGCAAAGCTAATCATTAACTTGAATGCATCGCCATTTGAGATCGGTAAAACAACGAAGCGAGAAAACACAGTACTCAGCCGCGTACAAGAAACAGGGTTACCCATTGTGTATGTTAATCAGGTGGGTGGGCAGGATGAATTGGTCTTTGATGGCAGTTCGTTTGTGATGGATGCACAAGGATTGGTTGTGCAACGCACGCCCTCATTCGTAGAAAAAATGGGCTATATCGATACAGAGGCGATGAATGAGTTAGCGGCGTGTAACGATGCGATACTTGCCTCGTCGCAACTAGAAGGTGTTTATCAAGCGCTGGTGTTGGGTGTTCGCGATTACGTAACGAAAAATGGCTTTAAAGGTGCGGTGCTGGGGTTATCTGGCGGGATAGACTCTGCGTTAGTGCTGGCGATTGCTACTGATGCACTGGGTGCTGATAGTGTGGAAGTGGTCTTAATGCCATCAAAATATACCGCGGATATGAGCAATGAAGATGCCATAAAACAAGCAGAAAAACTGCGTGTTAAGCATCAAGTCATTCCGATTGAGCCGGCTATTACTGCCTTTTCTTCGATGTTAGAAAGTACTTTTGAAGGGCTGGCTAATGATGTGACAGAAGAAAATATTCAGGCGCGAAGCCGCGGTATTTTATTGATGGCTATTTCGAATAAGAAAAGAAAAATATTACTAACGACGGGCAACAAAAGTGAAATGAGCGTAGGTTATGCGACGCTATATGGTGATATGGCAGGAGGTTTTGCGCCAATTAAAGATGTGCCTAAAATGCTCGTGTATGCCCTCGCTAAATACCGTAATCAGTTGTCAGCGGTTATTCCGGAGCGAGTAATAGAGCGCCCGCCTTCAGCAGAATTAGCACCCGATCAAAAAGATGAAGACAGTTTGCCTGCATACCCGATACTTGACGATATTCTTGAGCGCTATATTGAGTTGGACCAATCAAGGCGTCAGATAGTAGAGGCAGGGTATGATCCGGAGGTGGTCGGTCGAGTGCTACGACTGGTGGAGCAAAACGAATATAAGCGTCGCCAAGCGCCACCAGGGGTTAAAGTGACGTCTCGAGCATTTGGACGTGAAAGAAGATTTCCGATGACGTCAGGCTTTAGCCAGGTTCTTTTTTCTACAGAATAGCCTTATTTATAGACTGCTGGGTTATTTGTCGAATTCTAGGAAGTCCCAAATTTTTTCTGAGGTTGTTTTCTCGTGAGCGTATTTAGGGTTCTCCAATGGAGGCATACCAGCTGGGTAATTGTAATTATAAATACGCTGTGTATCTGCGGCTAAATCATTCATGCCGATTTGTTGGTAAGCATCAACCATCAGGAGTAACGCGCGAGGAACAGCTGTGGTGTTTGGGTACTGCTCAATAATGTGTTTAGCGCGGTTAATCGACGCAATGTAGGCTTTGCGTTTCATATAGTAATGAGCAACATTTAGATCATATAAGGCGAGGTTTGATTTAAGTGCAACGATGCGTTGTTTAGAGTCTTCAGCATACTGGCTGGTAGGGAATCGTCTAATAAGTGTTGCAAAATCATCGAGTGACTCAATAGCTGCACCGGGGTCACGTTGGGACTTATCAGTCGGTAAATAACGTTCTAAGAAGCCAATGCCTCGGTTAAAGTTAATTAAGCCTTTTAGGTAATAAATATAGTCAATATTTTTATGCCGTGGATGAATTCGGATAAAGCGATTAGCGGTCGCTAGGGCCGACTCCGGTTCATCATTTTTGTAGTAGGCGAAGGCTAAATCAATTTGAGCCTGTTGGGCATATTGGCCAAAAGGGTAGCGTGACTCTAGGCCTTCATAAAGCTCGATGGCCTTAAGGTAGTTCTCATCATCTAAAGAGGCTTTCGCTTCGTTGTAAAAATCGCCAGCAGACCAGTTTTCTTTTTCATCAGGAGCTTCGTTAGGCGTAACGAGGTCCATTGTCGAGCAAGCGCTTAGCATGAAAAGTGTTAAAGCGAGCAAAATGAGTTTGATTGATGGGCGATTAATTAGAGGCATGAGTTAAATAACGGGTTATAAGATATTAAACGGTTATAATGCCGTAGCACATCAATTATTACAATGTTATTGGCTTGAAAACTGAACAACAAATAGAATTAACCATCCCAGCTGAAATGGCCGGCCTTAGGCTCGATCAGGCACTGGCAGAGCTATGCTCCGAGTATTCCCGTAACCGATTAAAGAGCTGGCTTAAAAGCGGCAATATACTCATTAATAATGCGGTTCTTCGCCCGCGAGATAAGGTGAATGGTGGCGAGCAAGTGATTATTAACCCCATTGCGGATACCTCGTTAGAAGTAAAAGCCGAGCCGATTGACCTGAAGATCGTGTATGAAGATGAATCGATGTTAGTGGTGAATAAGCCTGCTGGCCTCGTGGTGCACCCTGCGGCGGGTAATTGGCATGGTACCTTGCAAAATGCGTTGTTACATCATGATCCGAGTTTAGAGGGCTTACCGCGCGCTGGCTTAGTTCATCGAATTGATAAAGAAACGAGTGGCTTGCTAATGGTTGCGCGTACCCTAACAGCCCATAAAATATTGGTTGATCAGTTGCAAGCACGTGAATTTGAGCGGGAATATTTAACCGTGGTTCGTGGCTATATGACGGCTGGCGGAACGGTGGATGCGCCCTTAGCGCGACATCCCACAGACCGTAAGAAATATGCTGTAAGAATAGGCGGTAAAGAAGCAGTTACACATTATCGAGTGAAAAGACGTTTTGCGAAACACACGCTACTAAGAGTTAACCTTGAAACTGGCCGAACCCATCAGATTAGGGTTCATATGAGGCATATTAATCATCCGATTGTGGGTGATCAGGTATACGGGGGGCGTTTTAAACCGCTGGCTAATGCGAGTGAGTTATTAAGTGATACTTTACGTGGGTTTAAGCGCCAAGCGTTACATGCAGCGAGATTGGGGGTTATTCACCCCGTGACAGGCGAAGCGATTTCTTGGGAATGTGACATGCCCGCAGATATGGCCAACTTGGTTGATGTGTTGACGCAAGAGACGCCTGTTAAATAGTCGGTTGATGGGCTTTATTACTCCAGACTGGCCAGCTCCAGATCGGGTTAAGGCCTTATCAACTTGTCGCTCAGGAGGTGTCAGTAAAGGCGGTTATGCCAGTCTAAATTTAGCAAATCATGTGGGCGATAATGAGTCTACTGTGATGCAAAACAGGTCAACACTTGTTGATAGATTTCAATTACCGGCTAAGCCAGTTTGGTTAGAGCAAGTCCATGGAAGTCGAGTGCTGGAGTTAGCCCAATATAAGGGGGCTCAGGTGATTCAAGCCGATGCTTCAATATCAAGAAGCAGTCATGCTGTTTGTGCTGTTATGACGGCGGATTGCTTGCCTGTATTATTGTGCAAAGAGGATGGATCGGCCGTTGCTGCCGTGCATGCTGGCTGGCGCGGGTTGCTCGCGGGCATTGTTGATCATACGGTGATTAAATTAGACGAGCCAGAAAAAATAATCGCGTGGCTAGGTCCGGCAATAGGCCCAGGCCGTTTTGAAGTGAGTACAGAAGTAAAAGATGCTTATGTGAGTCAGCACAAAGTGATGGAGCAATGTTTTCAGCGCGTTGATAGTGAGCACTACCTTGCAGATTTATATGCATTGGCAAGAATAGTGTTACTAAAATGCGGTGTAAAAAGAATTTATGGCGGTGAATATTGTACGTATAATCAAGCGGATCAGTTTTTTTCCTACCGGCGAGAGCCGATAACGGGCCGAATGGCCTCGTTAATTTGGCTTCAACCCTAAATCTATTGCCCATGACTGTACTGACCTGGATTATTTTATTTACCATACTCGGCGGCGCGCTAAGCGTGTTAGGTGCCTCACTGGTTTTATTTTTACCCAAAAAAATTATTAGCAAAGCATTGCCGTTTAGTGTGAGTTTTGCAACAGGTGCTTTATTAAGTGTTTCCTTCGTTGGTTTAATACCGCATGCTTTGGAAGACGTCGGGCATGAGAATTTTCACACCCTATCGATCACTATTTTGGGTGGTTTGATGTTTTTTTTCGCGCTGGAAAAAATGGTCTTGTGGCGTCACTGTCATCATGATGATTGCGAAACGCATGTGGATGTTCATGCACATAGTCATAAATCAGCGGGTAGCTTGATTCTTATTGGTGATAGTGTTCATAATTTCGTCGATGGAGTGCTTATTGCCGCGGCATTTTTAACGGATATTCATTTAGGAGTGGTGACGGCATTAGCAGTCACTGCACATGAGATTCCGCAAGAAATAGGGGATTTTGCGATTTTATTGCAAAGTGGCTTTACCCGTAAAAAAGCTATTTTATACAATGTTATCTCTAGCTTTGCGACGTTGGTGGGTGGCTTGTTAGCTTATTTTTGGTTGGCCGATTTTGAGCATATATTGCCTTACGTCTTAGCGTTTGCGGCAGCTAGTTTTATTTATATTGCCGTGGCTGATTTAATTCCAACCTTGCATAAGCGTATTAACCCAGCAGCAGCCATCGAGCAGATTGTATTGATGCTATTCGGTATTGGTTTGATTGGCTGGTTGCATAGTTTTATTCACTAAGAACAGTATTCCTCCTCTGCTGGCTTGACAAACGCCCAGTTCACCCCCATTAATAAGTCATCAAATTAAATTAATGAGGATTGAAATATGCGAATGGATAAACTCACAAGTCAGTTTCAAGTTGCACTTTCTGATGCACAAAGCTTAGCATTAGGTAAAGACCATCAATTTATAGAACCGGCTCACCTACTGGTTGCAATGCTTGATCAGCAAGGCGCAGGTATTCGTCATCTGCTGCAATTAGCAGGCGTGAACGTGAACCAGTTACGTTCGTCTTTAGGCGATACAATTGACCGTTTGGCAACTGTTGAGGGAGCTGCCGGTGATGTGCAAATGTCGAATGACCTGGGGCGTCTTTTAAATGTGACCGATAAGCTTGCGCAACAACGTAAAGATGCTTATATCTCCAGTGAATTATTTGTTTTGGCTGTGCTTGACGATAAAGGGCCGGCTGGTAAGGCGTTACAAGAGGCTGGCGCAACCAAAAGCGTTTTAGAAAAAGCGATTGAGGATGTACGCGGCGGCGAAGCGGTTAACGACCAAAATGCGGAGGAAAACCGTCAGGCACTCGAGAAATACAGTGTCGATCTAACCGAACGTGCGGAGCAAGGTAAGCTTGACCCAGTGATTGGTCGAGATGAAGAAATACGCCGTACTATTCAGGTGCTACAACGTCGTACAAAAAATAACCCGGTACTGATTGGTGAGCCGGGTGTGGGTAAAACGGCTATTGTGGAAGGACTTGCTCAACGCATCGTGAATGGTGAAGTGCCTGAAAATCTAAAGTCAAAGCGTCTGTTATCGCTGGATATGGCTGCACTTATCGCCGGTGCTAAATTTCGCGGTGAATTTGAGGAACGCTTAAAAGCGGTACTCAATGATGTCTCAAAACAAGAAGGTCAGGTGATCTTGTTTATTGATGAATTACATACCATGGTGGGCGCTGGTAAAGGTGAAGGCGCGATGGATGCGGGGAATATGCTTAAGCCAGCGTTAGCGCGAGGTGATTTGCATTGTGTAGGGGCAACCACCTTAGATGAATACCGTCAATATATTGAAAAAGATGCCGCATTAGAGCGACGCTTCCAAAAAGTATTGGTGGATGAACCGACTGTTGAAGACACCATCGCTATTTTACGGGGTCTAAAAGAGCGGTATGAAGTTCACCATAGTGTGGATATAACGGACCCTGCTATCGTGTCAGCGGCGGTGTTGTCTCACCGTTATATCACTGATCGCCAACTACCCGATAAGGCGATTGATTTAATCGACGAATCGGCTAGTCGTATTCGGATGGAAATGGATTCAAAGCCTGAGTCAATGGACAGGCTAGAGCGCCGTTTAATTCAGTTAAAGATTGAACGTGAAGCGTTGAAAAAAGAAAGTGATGAGGCTTCAATTAAGCGCCTAGAATTGCTGGAATCTGAAATTGCTGAGCTTGAAAAAGAATATGCTGACTTAGAAGAAGTTTGGAAGTCTGAAAAAGCAGCAATGCAAGGCAGTGCGCAGCATAAAGAAGAGTTGGAAAAAGTAAAACTCGACATGGAAACTGCCCGACGTGCGGGTGATTTAACACGTATGTCCGAGTTGCAATACGGTGAAATTCCTCGTTTAGAAAAAGCGATTCAAGAGGCTGAAGCAGGCGATGATGAGCAAAGCTTCACCTTGTTAAGAAATAAGGTAACAGAGGAAGAAATAGCTGAAGTTGTGTCAAAGTGGACGGGTATTCCTGTTTCCAAAATGCTTGAAGGTGAGCGTGAAAAGCTCTTGCAAATGGAAGGTAATTTAGGCGATCGGGTTATTGGTCAAGACGAGGCTGTAAAAGCGGTGAGTGATGCCATTCGACGTTCACGTGCGGGGTTATCAGATCCCAATCGCCCTAATGGTTCGTTTTTATTCTTAGGCCCAACAGGGGTTGGTAAAACAGAACTATGCAAGGCGTTAGCTGAGTTTTTGTTTGATACCGAAGAAGCGATCGTGCGAATTGATATGTCTGAGTTTATGGAAAAGCACTCAGTTGCGCGTTTAATTGGCGCACCTCCAGGCTATGTGGGATACGAAGAAGGTGGCTATTTAACTGAAGCTATTCGACGTAGGCCGTATAGTGTTATTTTGATGGATGAAGTTGAAAAAGCACATCCTGATGTGTTCAATATATTACTACAAGTATTAGATGATGGCCGTTTAACAGATGGACAAGGTCGCACAGTTGATTTCCGAAATACAGTGATTGTGATGACATCGAACTTGGGCTCAGACCGGA
>Ga0209345_10000751_pt1 | contig 41378 bp, 39 predicted proteins | sample Cruoilmetagenom7_FD_187294 | JGI IMG/M metagenome (GOLD analysis project Ga0209345, IMG submission 187294) | Oil polluted marine microbial communities from Coal Oil Point, Santa Barbara, California, USA - Sample 7 (SPAdes) (version 2) | ecosystem: Environmental > Aquatic > Marine > Oil seeps ...
CTGGTGATTCTGTTGTTCCGCTAGGAGCACCGCAGAGTAGCTACGTCGGGCAGGGATAACAGCTGAAAGCATCTAAGCAGGAAGCCCCCCTCGAGATCAGGTTTGCTAGTCTTTGACGAGAGACCCCAGGAAGACTACCTGGTTGATAGGCCGCAAGTGTAAGGATTGAGATGTCCTCAGCTGAGCGGTACTAACGGTCGAAGGTTTGATCTCCCGACCAATCGCCGATGTATTCACATACATTGCGATTCGTCGACCGTTCAAACGCATTTATGAAATCAGTTACTAGTAAGTTTAGAATCAGATATATTCTCATTCAAAAGAAATATTCTCAGGCACGACCCTCACAAGTCGTGTCTCTGCTCGTTGTCGTTTATTCGTCAACATCCTGAACCGGGAAACCAGTTCAAAGATGTTTGTCGGTGACCATAGAGTTGGTGTCACACCTGTTCCCATCCCGAACACAGTAGTTAAGCCCAACTCGCCGATGATACTGTTCAGCGGGAAAGTAGGTTATCGCCGACTTTACAGCCCTCCAAGCCTAAAGCTTCGGAGGGCTGTTCATTTTTACACACTCTTTTCTGCACTCTTCCCATGCACATCGCAACCCTTCCCCCTCACATACCAATACTTCTTTATGTACTGGTTCCTCGAGCACCCAATCATCACAGGCCTCATCGCCGCACTCATCTTTGAGCTCCTCACGATCATCCTCCGTTTCGGGTTCAAAATGACTTCCCCGACCCATACCAAGCCCATCGCAAAGTTCACAGCCAGTTACCGAATCCACCACGGCTACCCGGGAGCTGGAATGCTCATGGTCATCCCCTTCGTTCCAACCCCAACAATCATTGGTTCAATCCTAATAATCATCGGCCTCATGCTCTTTGTCTCCGATCTCCTCCATCACTCAATAATCCTCCCAATCTTCGCAGGAAATCACGAGTTCGATCTCAAATATCCCTCTTCAGAATAACCCGAACATCGCCGATACCTTCTCGTATAGAATAGATCTACACCACGAGGAGCCCACGCAATGCCATCCACCAAAAAAGTTGACCTCTACGACGGCCACGCCGCCGATCTGCTCGCGCCATCTTCATACCCAGACCGGGTCTCCCTCCTCCCCGTAGATGACACCTCCCCAACCCCAGGCGACCGCGTCCGCATCATGTGGGGACAAGATCTCCTCTCCGATGTCCTCGACGGCAGATACCGAACCGTCGTCTGCAGTGTAAACGACGAAGACAACGCCCATGGCCTCATCGCCCAACTCGTCTCACTTGTCACCGCATCGCAATGGTCTTCAAACTCCGTCACCAGCTACGCAAAGATGTTCCACGATTCTGTAAACATCCACGCCGCATCCGACCGCGAGCCCTACATCCTTAAATACGACCTCGATTCAGTTTTGGTCCTTGCCCTCCTCAGGCCAAAGAACCAAGACTATTTCACACTCACCGACATGGCCCGAGGCTTCTCAACCGTCAGCAAAATGCTCCAGGGCCGCCCAGACCGTCGTCCGGTTTGCTCCGTCTCCTTCCTAGGCGCCAAATCAAACCGCCTCGCCATCGACAACGACTCACAATCCGAGCCCAGCTTCGAAACAGTACTCAAAACAATGTACACCGCCGGATTCAGAGGCGATGTCTACCCCGCACCGCAGATGTGGGGACACCCAGATGTTGGTGTCTTCCCAAGCTACCCATTCCCCGCAGGACTCGACCGCATGCGCGCCGGTTCAAGCTAAACATGCAACTCGATCCACCGCAGTTGAATCCCGACGCCCTCATCGACCGCCTCGCGCGATTCGCACACACCCTCCCCGCGATCGTCCGGAACTTCGCCCCCGCCGACACCCTCTGGAAACCAGACGCCAAATCCTGGTCGGTTCTTGAAGTGGTTTCCCACCTTGCCGACGAAGAAACCGAAGACTTCCCGGTCCGCGTCTTGAGCACGCTCGATGACCCAACCAAAACCTGGCCCCCGATCGACCCAGAAGGCTGGGCAATCTCCCGCGATTACCAGTCCAAAGACCTCAAAGCCGAGCTCGCAAGATTTATCGAACTCAGGTCATCCAACATTGATAAACTCACTGCTTTAATAGACCCAAACTGGTCCTCGGTCCACAACCACCCAGCTTTCGGCCCCATGATCGCATCCGATCTCCTCGCCGCCTGGTGCGCCCACGACGCCCTCCACCTCTGCCAACTCACCAAGCGTCTCCATCAACTCGCAAACCGCGACGCAGGCCCAAACTCTACAACCCGATACGCCGGGGATTGGTGAGCCACGGAGTGATCACCAAAAGAATTATTCTCTGGACTTTCCTTAGCTGCGTCGCTCTCGCCATGCTCACCGGAATCGCCGCCGTTGTACTTCCCAGCGGGTGGGTTGACGATGAAGTTATGATCACCATAATCCTTGTTGGCTGCTACGCACTCGGCGGCCTAATCGTCGTCGTTCTCGGCGGCACGAAAGGAATCGATGGCCGCAGGCAACGATGGACCCTCTGGATCAGCACCACCGCCCTCCTCATCTCGCTTGGATTATTCATCGCAGGGATCTGGGTAGGTTGGAGATTGGATGATCAGCTCTTCAAATGGGGAGCCATCTCAATCACCATCGGAATCACCTTCGTTCACCGTCTTGTAGTTTTGCCTCTCAAGTGCAATCACTTTGCATTCAGAATCAACAAACTCACAGCTCTCTTCACCGGCGCACTAACCGGCACACTCATCGCCGCCGCCTTTCTCACCCAGGGTTTCGGGTCCTACGACGAAATCATGTTCCGAATCCTAGCAATCAGCGCCATCTTCACCGCAGGCACCACCATAGCCGCGGGCGCCCTCGCATTCTTTGCTCCAAAGCCCGGTGAAGGAGAGCAGTCCTCCTATGACACTTCCTTTCCAGTCCAAATTGCTTGTCCGCGCTGCAATACAAGCATCAAAGCCCAAGCGAACAAAGACTCCCGCTGTCATTCATGCAAACTCAAAGTCCGCGTAGAGATCGAAGAACCCCGCTGCACCTGCGGCTACCTCCTCTACCAACTGGATTCAAACACCTGCCCGGAATGTGGCAAAGCGATCCCAGCTTCAGAGAAATGGGGCGGGGATCACACTACCGAGTCCACCGCTGAGCAATCGGCATCCGACGACCGCGACCAAACGCAGTAGTCGTCAGTTTCAATCCCACCGCCATCTGCTGCCGTTTGTACTCATTAATATCAATCAGCCGGCAGATCCGCTTGACAACCCCAGCATCAAACCCGGTCTCCTCGATAATCTTTGCCGCACTCTGATGCCCCTCGATATGCCGTTGTACAATTTCGTCAAGGACCTCATAGTCAGGAAGCGAATCCGAATCAAGCTGGTCCGGAGCAAGCTCCGCACTCGGAGGCTTCTCGATCGTGCTCACCGGAATCGGAGCACAATCAAACCCAAGCTCCGCAAAATGCTCATTCATATATCGGCATACTTTGAACACCATCGTCTTGGGCACATCAGCGATCACCGCCAGCCCCCCGTTCATGTCGCCATACAAAGTACAATACCCAACCGCGATCTCCGACTTATTCCCCGTCGTCAATACAAGCGCACCCGTCCGGTTCGAAAGCGCCATCATCATCGTCCCTCGCACCCGAGACTGCAGGTTCTCCTGCGTCAGGTCAGGAAGCGACTCGCCCAAAGCCCGTTCCCCGATCTCCCCGAACGCAGGGTTCAAAGACTCGCTCACCCCTATAAATCCAGACTCAATCGGCATCGTGAGGCATCTCATCCCCATATTCTCAGCAAGCGCAAACGCATCCGTCTTGCTCCCCTCGCTCGAGAACCGCCCAGGCATCGAAACCCCAAGCACATTCTCCGCCCCAAGCGCACGCACCCCAATCGCCGCAACAATCGCCGAATCAATCCCCCCGCTGAGCCCCAAGCACACCTTCTTAAACCCACACTTGGTCACATAGTCATGAACCCCAAGCGTGAGCGCCTCAACAATCGCCCGCTCGTCATCAAGCGGACGAAGCGGGGAGTGGGGGGCTCCCGTGCAGTCATCAAGATCCACAAACTCCACCGATTCCCCGAACGCCAGAGACTCATGCACGGTCTTCGCGTTCCCATGAATCACGCACGACTGCCCCGCAAAGATCTGGTCATCATTCGCTCCCACCTGATTCACCGAAACAATCGGCACCCCAAACCGTTCCGAATGCCCCTTCAAAATCCCACGGTGCTTATCCGCCTTCCCCACAACAAACGGCGAAGCACTCGGCACCACAATCAATTCCGCCCCGTGCGTCACCAGCTGCGCCACATGGTCCGGCTCATCGTTGTACTTATCACTAAACCCAGAGTCATCGCCCCGCCAAAGATCCTCACAAATCGCAAGCCCAACCTTCTTCCCACAAACCTCAACAACGACCGGCTTGCTACCACCAGTAAAATACCGGTCCTCATCAAAGATGTCATAAGTCGGCAGCAGCCGTTTATCGTGGTACCCCAAAAACTTCCCGTCCTCATACACCACAACAGAGTTGGCTATCCCATTGTCAACACCGTCCCCCGCAAACAGCGGCGTCCCGATCACCACCGCAATCCCCGCCGTGTGCTCCTCGCCGATCTCTTTCACAGCAGCCCCGCACCGCTCAACAAACCCCTCCACAAGCAGCAAATCCCGAGGCGGATACCCACAAATCACAAGCTCAGAAAACACAACAAGCCCAGCCCCGGACCTCTTCGCGTCTTCAATCGCCGCCATAATCTTCGCCGAGTTCCCATCAACATCACCAACAACCGGATTCAACTGAGCCAAAGCAATCTTCATGCTCTGATGATAGGTCGATCAATCCCCGTTCCCATCCTGCCCGTCATCGCTCCCCTTCTTCTTAGGAGAGATCCGAAGCCAAGCCACCCCAAACCCAGCACACCCAAGATTCACCACCGCCTCCACCGCCGTCACAAACACCACCGCCGCCGCGATCGGGCTCGCCCCCCCCTCACCAATCGCCGCCGCGCTTACCCCAAACAACGCCGCCGCCCCGATCGTTCCCGCCTCGCGTGTCCCCAGCATCCCGAACGGCGACAACACCCCGATCATAAAGTACACACTCCCAAGCAGCAACGCATCGCTCCCAGAGATCGGTAACCCAAGCACACTCGCCGCGATCAAAAACCGCCCCGCAAACGCCAGCACATCAACCATCCTCAGCACCCCCGCAACCGAAGATGAGAAAGGCGAAGCGATCATATCAAACCCCGCGTGCAGCTTGGCAAACGACTCCCGCTCGGTCAATCCTTTCAAAATCCCAATCGACGCGATCCGTTTGACCCCGCGTTCCCCATAAAACACCCGCGCCACCCCGATCAAGATCCCCACGCTCACGACCACCGATCCCACCACACTCAACCACCACAGCACAGTGACTTCTTTGAGTACAAATGACACCAGAGCCATCGGTCCAAGCACCGCGAGCATCAGCACCGCGATCGCCGCAAACCATGCCCCAATCATCAGCACAGGAACCCCGTCCCGCTTCTTATGAATCGTCACCCGAGCAATCAACGAAACCTTAAACGGCAAATACGCCAAAAAAGTTGCAATCGCATTGGTCGAGATCACATCCGTCATCCGGATCCAGTGCACCGGCTTGATCACCACCCAAAAAATAACCCCATTGACCGCCACCGAAGCAAACGACAACCCCACGATCGCCATGATCTGCCCAACCGATGCGTTCTGCAGATTCTCAAGCTGCGCCCGGTTCTCCTCCCGCAGCGCAACGCTCACCGCCCACCCAAGAGCCCCAAGAGAAATCAAGAACCCAACAAGCTGTACGATCACCCGCCCTACAGACCGCTTTGTTTGAATCAGTTCATCACTCATGGTCTACCCTCATCGACTTCTTAGCCACCAACACTAGATTCAGTACTCTATTCCTCGCCAACCCGAAACATCGCCCGCCCTCTTCTCCCCCAAACCGTAACCGGCTCCCCGAGTGATCCAACCCATTCAATCACTGTATCCGCCGTCACATCAGGATCACCCCAGCCAGATTCCCCAAGCCGATCAAGCTCGCTCAGGTTAATCACCACCCACCCGATCCCCCGTTCCTTCAGCCCCCGCTCCCACGCTCCAGGATCCCCAGGATGTTCCCGCATCAGTTCCCCGATAAGCCACGCATCATAAGTCGTGTTGTACATCACAGGCGACCGCACATACGCCGCTGTCGCATCCCCAACCAAATAGATCCCCATCCCATCGTCCGCAACCCGATTCACCCCGCCCCACCAGAGCGCCTCGTCAAAGCTTCCTTCACCGATCTCCCCTACAAACGCATCAGTCCCCACAACCAAAAGCCCATTCAAGTTCCCCGAAACCTGCCCCCCAACCTGAACCACCAAAAGAACCGCAGGCACAAAGATCACACCCATCACCCCCGTCAGCAGTACAACAAGCCCAGCAATATACCGAGCCCCCTCCGGCTTGCTCCATGCTTCTCTCTGCTGCGACCCCCAGTCCCCAATCGCCACAACACCTAAGCCCCCAAGCACCCCAATAACCCCAACCATCGGCACCAAAAACCGAGACTGCAAATGCGTCAGCCCCATCCAAGCAACCAAAACCATCCCAACCCCAACAACACACACTGCCCCAGCCCGCCGAGTCTTCTTCAACACCAAAAGCACAACCAACCCCAGCATCCCCATCCCCGCAGTCACGCCCCATTGCATATTGCTCAGCCCCCGATACCGCGACACATGCGCCGTCCCACTCTCGTCAGGCATCACCAGCATCGCCGCCCGCTCCACCCATCCCCCATCAAACGAATGCGCTCCCGCATACCTCTCGTGCTGTCCCGCGTCCCAGTGCCCCTCTCCAAACACCCCGCTCATCATCGGAAACACCGGGTTCCCAGTAGCCATCTCATTCCGCACAAGCCAAGGCAACAACACTGCAGCCCCAACAACCCCGCCCACAACCACAACCTTCCACCAAGCCTTCACAGGCACCAACGAAAGCAACACAACACCAACCATCGGAGCCGCAAGGAACAAAGCCGTAGGCTTGCAACTACACGCAACCCCCATCACAATCGCCGTCCCAACCGTTCGCCTCATCACAGACCACTCCGTCTCCAGAGCAATCCCAATCCCGCACATCGTAAGCAGCACCACCGCAGACTCATTATAAGAAATCGTCCCAACCACCACAACCCAAGGCGTCGTCACCACCAGCACCCTCGCAATCCAACCCGCAATCCCCCGCACCCCCTCATGCATCCCCATCAGTCCGCACGCTCTATTAGCCACCGACCCACTCACCAAAGCCCCAAGAACCGTAAACACAACACTCAACAACTGAGCCGCATAGATCCCCCGTCCACCATCATCAGCCAATCCAATCCCCCCCATCCCAGTCCCCCCAAGCGCAGCCATGTGCACATAGCTCGCCTCCACATACGAGGGCAAAAACGAATACACATTCCATTCAACTGGCTGCACCCGCCCCATCTCCATCCAAACCCTCGGCAGCTCAAGGTGGTAACTCAGCGAGTCATAGTTCCCATACTCCGAATCCCACAACACCCCCGCCGGCTGGCACGCCGCAACAACCAAAAGCCCAGCCGCCGCAGCGATCACAACCCCAAAGCACAACCCCAACCCATCAATCTTCGGCAAACCAAACCCGCGATCATCCCCCGCCCCAGTCCCAGCATGTTCCTTTACAAACCAGTACCCCGCAAGCCCAACCCCAACCCCGCTCACCATCCAAGCACTCACCCCATTAAGCACCCCAAACACCCCAAGCAAATGCGTCACCGATAACATCACAGCCAACCCAATCCCAAGCCGAGCCACCCAAGCCATCTCCCCTTCACCCCTCCCCCCTTCTCTCAATAGAACCCGCCCGAATCCCCAAGCCCCAAGCACATACACCAAAGGCATCCACCCGCTGGAAATCAAAATCTCCACAACCGTCAGCACCCGCGCAGGAATTGGCCCCCCCTCACCAAACGACACGCACCCAACAACTGAAGCCACAAACACCAGCCCAAGCACAACCCAAGGCCGGCCCAGCACCATCTTCCATCCCGCAAGTTCTTTCTGAGGCTCTGATTTCATACGCCCCCGATTGTACTCTGCATAGAATGCAACATGTCATTAGAGCCCATCAAGCCAACCGACTCCTCAATAGCTGCCCCAGAGTTCATCGAACCCCTGTGTGCCATCTTCCGCAGAGCCCTCAAATCCGAGGGGCTTAAGTACACCCCAGAACGCGCCCAAATCCTCGACACCATCATCGCCTTCGAAGGCCTCTTCGAAGCAGACCAACTCCTCGACACCCTCAAAGAACAAGGCCACTCCGTCTCCAAAGCGACAGTCTACAGAACGCTCAAACTCCTCGAATCCGCTGGTGTCATCCAGCATGTCCTCTTTGACCGCGAGCAATCCCACTACCAGCTCGCCATCGGTCAAACCGGAAACACCCTCCTCATCGATGTCAACACCGGGAAAGCCGAAACCATCACTATCCCAGAACTCATCGCCATCCGCGACAAAGTCTGCGCCTCAAGAGGCCTCAAAGCCGAAGGCCACAAACTCCACATCTTTGTAAGCAAAGCCTAAACGCACACCGACCCGCACACCGACCGGCAAACCGACCAGTTCACCGCCGCCTTTTGAGCCCCGCGCCCAATCCAAGCATCAACACCCCAACCGTCCCAGCCCCAGGCACCGCCACCCCCGCAGTGGTTTCGTACCCCCATCGCGCCGGACGATACCCAATACTCAGCGGATCACCCTCCACAAACTCCGTCCGCGTCATCTCCGCAAACCCATAATGCAGCCCGTCATCGAGCAAGAACCGAATCCCAATCGTGAACGATTCATCGGTAAAATGAATCCCCTTACTCGGAGCCGTACTCACACTTGTATGCATCGCCACCCAAGAATCAGCCCAGTTGGTGTCATCTCCAATAGAGTGCCCGTCATCGAAGTCCGCCGGAGCAATGTACCCAACCGGATGATTTGAGTACGGATCAACCACATCCACAAGCTCATCAGCACGAGCAATATGCGAGTTAAACCCCGGCCCCATAAAGATCCAATCGCCATCCACATCATCAAACCCCGCAAACCAGGAGATCAGCAACGATCCCCCAGGCAACTCCCCCATCGCAGGCTGATCAAATGCCCCCCGCGTCACGTTCAGTGACTGCCCAAGCACAAAAATCCCATCCCCGGCCTGATAGTAGCTCAGCCTCTCTAACGCCGGATTTGTGTTCTCAAAGGTCATCAGATCGCCGGCCGAAACCCCAGCCAATCCAGCCAATGCCAGCCCGATTACCATACCCGTTGTTGCAGAGAGTTGTTCCATCCACCCAATATACCACATCAACCCAGCAACGCGCCATAAATATTCGAATATCAAAATCCTTACCTACTCGTCCTCATCACTACCTTGATCCCACGCCCGTTCCAAGCGTCATGCACCGCCATCAAATCCCCCATAGGCACATCATCCCCCGCCCCAAGCCGAACCCGCAGAGACCCCGAATCTCCAATCTCCATCCCCTCAATCAACGCCGCCGCCCCTTCCACAGTCACCCCCGTGTCCCCAGAAACACCATACACCAGCGTCGCTCCATCGCTACCCCTGACAAGATCAACATCAATCACCGCCGCCGGAAGCACAAACCGCGCCTCCTGAGCAGCCCCATCAGGCTCCACAGGCGCTTCGACAGCCGCATGCAAAAACCATTCATACCCCGCGATCGTCGTGCTCGCCATAAAGAAAATCAGAATCACAAGCACCACATCAACCATCGGCGTCATCATGAGTCCAGACCGACTACCCGACTTATCAAACACACTCCGCCTCTGCAGCTTCATACTCATCGACCACCCCCGCCTGCTTGACCATCCGCCCGCAGCGTCACAAACTCAACCCCGCCAACCCCCGCCTCTTGCAGCGCCCGAAGCACCGGACGCACCGCCCCAAACCCCGCCTCCTCATCAGCCCGCACGCGAACCCCCCCAAAGTTGGCCCCCTGGCGAGCGACCATCCCCGAGACCTCCCCCCCGATCCGATCAATCTCAATCGATTCCCCGTTGAGCGTCAGCCCCCCATCCATCAGCACCCCGATCACCACCGCATCAGCAAGGTCCTGATGCTCGATCCCCGTCAAAGTCTCCGCCACAACAATCGACGACCGACGATCCATCGCAAGCTGCCCGACCATCAAATAAAACACAATCAAACACATCACCACATCGATCATCGGCGTGACATTCACACCCCCCGATTGTCCACCGCTCCCCCCCCCTCGATCAATCACAGACCGCATCCGCATCACGAATCCTCACCATCGTTCAATCCAGCCAGCCGATCTACCAATCCACCCGCCTGCTCAAACGCCCGATTGCAATGCTTCTCAATCACACTCCGGTACCACCCATAGATCAGCAAGCAAGGCACCGCAAGCATCAGCCCAAGCAAAGTATGAAACAACGCTTTCGAAATCCCAAGAGACAAATCCGTAGGCCCCGCACTCCCCCCCGCCTGACCCAGCTGCACAAACGCCAGAATCATCCCCCACACCGTCCCCGCCAAACCAACCAAAGGCCCGATCTCTCCGATCACACGCAACAAGTCCAGTGTCCGAGTCCAACGAGAACACGCATTACTCGCCGCGATCTCCGCCGCCTCCCGCATCGCCGCCGACCCGTTCTTCCGAGCATTAAACGCCGCAACACACGCCGACCCCACAATCCCAGAATCATCCGACGCCGTCGTCAAAAACGAATCCATCTTCCCAGAGTTCTGCTTCCCAGAATCCAGCTTCTTCGACAGCGAGTTCACAATCCCCTCCGGAGCAATCACCGACTCCCGCGCATCCATCACCAGCCGAACAATCAAAGACACCGCAATCAGCGACCCAACCAGCAGCACCACCGAGAACACATCAAAGCTCTCGGTAAACAACGACCACACACTCGCATCACCGAGCGGTTCAGTCTGTCCAAGTGTCAGCATCCCCATCAAGTCCATCACGCCGTGTAGTTCATTCATACCTACACAATACCACCCCGGTCGCCCGCACGCGCAGGATTACTCCTGCTCAATATCAGCCTGATCCATCGGCCGAGTAATCGAGAACTTCCCGCTCATCCACCCATGCAGATCACTCATCCGCGCCCGTTCATCAATAAACGGCCAGCTCGCAGACTCCGGATGCACAACCTCCCCCGTCGTCGGGCATTTCACCCGATCCCGCGCCTTCATCGCCCCGATCGAGCTCCGCTCCATCCAAGACCCAGGAACCTCAAACACAAACCCCCGCGAACCCTCATCCACATGCGAGATGTTCACGGTACACGCTTCTTCATCCCCAAGCACCCCATCAATCCGCTCAGGCCATTCAACAAGCCGGACCGAGCCATCCCCGCACACCCGGTCCCATCCCAACGCATCAAGTTCATCCTCATCCCCAAACCGGTAGCAATCTAGATGCGCGATCGACCCGTCCTCCCCATTGATCGTGCACGGGTAGTTGTTCATCAGCACGAAAGTGGGGGAGCTTACGAGCGAAACATCCACCCCCATCGCCTCAGCGACCAGCCGCACAAAGGTCGTCTTCCCCGCACCCATCTCCCCGACCAGCCGCACAAGATCACCAGCCCGCAAAACAGCAGCAAAGTCCTTCGCGATCACCGCAGTATGTTCAAGGCTCTCAGATGATCGTTCGTATGAAGTGGTGGTATCGGTCATGAGCGATTGTTCGCATGCCGACCCACTATTACCACAGCATCCGCGTCCGGATCGACTCTTCAATCCCATCCATCCGCTTCCTAAACGCCTCGGCCTGCGCCGGATCGGTATCCAGCACCACATACCCCATATCCCCCATCGTCCGCAGGTACTGCCCGCTGATATTCACATTCAGCTCCGCCGCCGCCTCATGAATCTTCCCCAGCACCCCAGGCACATTCCGGTGGAAGTTCAAAATCCGATGCGTCCGCCCCGCCCCATCAACCTGCGCAGGCAGATCAACATTGGGCACATTGACCGCCCCTGTAGTCGCACCCGTATTGACAAACCGGACCAGTTTCGTCGCCGCATCAACACTGATCGCCTCCTGAGCCTCAATCGTCGATCCCCCAACATGAGGCGTCAAAATTACATTCTCCGCCCCCTGCATCACACTCCGGAACGCCTCCCCCTTCGCGGATGGCTCATAAGGGAACACATCAACCGCCGCCCCCGCGATGTGCCCATCATCAACCGCCTTCCGCAGCGCCTCAAGATGAATCACCGATCCCCGCGCATTATTAATCAGATAGCTCCCCGCCTTCATCATCCGGAGTTGCGCATTACCAATCATCCCTTTGGTCGATTCATTCTCAGGCACATGGATCGTCACCACATCACTCTGGCTCAGCACCGCCTCAAGCGACTGCCCAACCCGAGCATTCCCCAAAGGCAGCTTGCTCTGCGAATCAAAGAATACAACCTTCATCCCCATCGCCTCAGCCAAAACCGAAACCTGCGACCCGATATGCCCATACCCAATAATCCCAAGCGTCCGCCCCCGCACCTCGTGCGATCCCGTCGCGCTCTTATCCCAGTTCCCCCCGTGGAGCGCCGCCGACCGCGCCGTCATCCGACGATGCAGCGCAATGATCTCGCTAATCGTCAGCTCCGCCACAGACCGTGTATTTGAGAACGGCGAGTTAAAAACCGGCACACCACCCGAAGTTGCCGCTTCAAGATCAACCTGATTCGTCCCCGCACAAAAACACCCCACCGCAAGCAGCCGCTCGCACCTGCTCAGCACATCCCCGCTCAGCTGTGTTTTCGATCGGATCCCCACAACATGCGCACGCCCGATCGCCTTGATCAGATCTTCGCCCTCAAGCGCACCATGATGCACGCTGACATCAAACCCCGCCTGCGAAACCAACTTGGTCCCAGAAGGATGCGTCCCCTCCAGCAGCACAACCTCGATCTGCCCCTTCGGGAACGATGTCGCCTGTTGACCACTCATGGCATCACCTCCAGCACATCCTGACTGCCATCAGCGCCCTCAACAGTATCATCCGAGTGCAGCGAAACCACACCCATCCAGATCGCCCCGCCAAGAACCGCAGTCAGCACAAGCCGGTAATACCCAAACACCGCCAGCCCGTGCTTGGTGAGGAACGCCACCAACCACCGCACAGCAAGCGCCGCACTAATCGTCGCCACAACAAGCCCCACAATGATCGGCATCCAACCGATCACCTCAAACATATCAGGCCCATCACCGTTCATCGTCTTATACAACGAATACACCGTCGCCCCCCCAAGCGTCGGAAGCCCCAGCAAGAAACTAAACTCCGCAGCACGCTTCGGACTCAGCCCAACAAGCACCCCGCCCGCGATCGTCATCATCGACCGCGAAGTCCCAGGCCACATCGCAATCGTCTGCAAGAACCCAATAAACAGCGCCTGAAGAATACTCATCTCATGCAGGTCCATCCCCTCATCAAACACCTCCCCCTGCTTGTGCTTGCTGAACTTCCACTTGTCAATCACGATCATAAAGATCCCCCCAACCGCAAGCGCCGCCAAAACCGCAGGCGTATTAAACAGCTTGCTCTCGATCCAATCGTTCAGCAAAACCCCAAGAACCGCCGCAGGCAAAAACGCCACAATAATCCGGATCGCAAGTTTAAGCCCTATAGCGTCCTTGCCAATGAGCCCCTTGCACATCTGGATCACGCGAGGGAAGTACAAACCCAGCACCGCCAAGATCGCCCCCCCCTGGATCACGATGTTAAAGGTATCAACCGCCGCCCTCTGGTCAGCAGTCTCCCCGAGCCCCATTAGGTCAGACACCATAATCAGGTGCCCCGTCGATGAAACCGGCAGGTACTCCGTGATCCCCTCGACCACGCCCAGTACCAAAGCTTGTAATAAAGTCATCGTGTCCATGCGTTCTCACTGTTCCAATCACTGTTCCAATCACTGTTCCAATCACTGTTCCAATCTCAGAGCCAATGCCGAGTCTCAAATCCGAGTCTAGGGTTCTCTACCAATGATCGACCGATTCACCCCAATCCATGACCCCCATGCCTCAAACGATGCCTCAAACGATCCTCGTATAGAGCCATACCGCAATCAAAAAGACGCCTGGCTCAAAGCATCCCATAACCCAAACGCGATCGATCAGCCACCCAAAGACCCCCTCTTCATCTCCGAAGGCTCCCTCGTCCTCGAGCACCACATCAACTCCCACTATCCCCTCCACTCTGTCCTCATCGCTGACACCAAACTCGACACCCACGCCGACCTCCTCGCCAAAGTCCCAATCGATGTCCCTATCTACACCGCCTCAAGAGAGATCCTCGACCAAATCACAGGCTACCCAATCCACCGCGGACTCCTCGCCGCCGGCATCCGCCCTCCCCAAAATGAAGTCCCTCAGTTCGACGACCTCCTCCAGTCCGCCCGAGCCCTCGTCATCCTCGAAGACCTCGCCAACCACGACAACCTCGGCTCCGTCTTCCGCTCCGTCGCCGCCCTCTGCGGCTCAGGTGTCCCCATCCTCCTAAGCCCCAAATGCTGCGATCCTTTATACAGAAAGGCCCTCAGGGTCTCCATGGGACACGCCCTCACCATCCCCTTCGCCTACCTCCCCTCAGAAAAAGATTGGCCCGCAATCGTTACAAACCTCACCTCAGCAGGCTTCACATCCCTCGCCATGACCCCTGCACCAGACGCCCTCGGCATCGATCAATACATCCAAAACCGCCCATCTGACCAAAAAATAGCTATTCTCCTCGGCGCCGAAGGCCCAGGCCTGACACAAAACGCTATGAACGCATCCGATATCAGAATTAAAATTCCACTCGCAAGTTCTGCAGATTCATTGAATATTTCAGTGGCCGCAGCCGTTGCTCTCCACAGACTTATACCTCCCAACGGATAAACAGAGGGTAAGTCGAGACGAGGGGCTCGTTCACGCGTGCGTACCTGCGCATTAACCAACCGTTCATTTTAGGAGAACACCATGTCCCAGCTCATCGCCATGCTCATCGCATCCACAGGCATCGCCCTCACCTCCGCAGGCCCAGACTGCGCCGCAAGCAAAGAATGCCCACTCAGCGGAGACAAAACCGCCCAAGCAGCATGCTGCGACGACGGCTCCTGCGAAGGTTGCCAAGCACACAAAGCAGAGGCATACACCTCAGCAGATTGGCCCGCACACAACAAAGACCTCTACGCCAAAGACTTCCAAGGCAAAACTCTCCCCGTAGCACTCGGCACCGAAACATGGCTCTCAAAGAAAGTAAAGACCGAAGGCAAAGTCGTCGTTCTCGACTTCTGGGCAACCTGGTGCCCACCCTGCCGCGCCGCATCACCAATCCTCGATGAGCTCCAACTCGAAAACCCAGACGCACTCACCGTCATGGCCATCGCCGGACAACGCGACCCAGAAGCCGATGTCAGCAGCTATATCGCCAAGCACGAAGTCTCCTACGCAAACCTCTACGACGCAGACCAGTCAGTCTACAAACCATTCGAATCCAAAGGCATCCCGCTAGTCGTCGTCATGTCCACCGATGGTGTCATCCGCTGGATCGGCAACCCACACGACGAAGCATTCCTCCCAGCCGTCAACAAAACAATCGCCGCTGACCCAGCAGTTCAGGCAACCCTGACCGCACAAGCCAGCGCCACCACCCACGGCGGCTAAACCAAAGCCCATACAACCAACCGAAACACTCCAAAGCACCCCTCAGGCCCTTCGCCAGAGGGGTGTTTCTGTATAAATCCACCACAGAAAGCAATTGATTCGTCAATTCAAGATTCTCACTTGGGCGAGCGCCACATTTCGGATACACTCAACCCTCAGCCATATCCAATCTTGATTCATCAGGAGAATCCAATGAAACCACGACCACTCACCGCCCTCGCCCCCCTGATCGCAGCCGCAACGCTGCTCCCCATGCTCGCGATGGCCCCAACCATCAAACGCGAATTCAACTCCAACCGCACAGCGCTCACCGAGCTCGAATCCAAACCATTCGATTCCTCCGCCATCGCGTCGCTCACCGACTGGACCCACCCAGGCACCCTCGACGCCTCAAACACCGAGGGCAAAGTCGTCGTCCTCGCTGTCGTCTCAGCAGCCGATCCACAGTCCATCATGACCATCTCCAAACTCACCCGCCTCAAGCGTGACTTCCAAGACCAAGGCATCGTCATCGCCGCCATCCACCCGGACGCCGGCTTCGAACTCGTCAACGAAAAAGTAATCGCAGGCAAGATCACCATCCCCGTCGCCCGCGACGCCGGAGGCGTCTTCGTCGCCGCCATGCACACCGACGACTACCCAGACCTCTACATCATCGACCGTGCCGGCAACCTCCGCTTCGCCGACATCGACAAACGCGAAATCAAAGCCGCCGTCAAACTCCTGACCTCTGAGACTCTCGAACTGGCGAGCACCAACGCGGATCTTCAGGCGCAGGGGCTTGAGCCCGAACCTGCTGGTGGGGCGATCGCCAAGATTGCACCCGAGTTGTACGAGAACGCCAACTGGCCCCAGCACAACTCGAATGACCGGATCAGTGGGACTAAGAATATACAGGGCAAGCCGCTCCCCGTCCCGTTAGGGAGAGAGATCTGGGTGGCGAACAAGCGTTCGCTTGAGGACAAGGTTTTGGTGCTGGATTTCTGGGCAACTTGGTGTGGGCCTTGCAAGAAGGCGATGCCGATGCTAGAAAATCTCCAGGATCAGAACGAGGGCAAGCTCGAGATCGTTGGGATCGGTGGGTCCGAAGATTTCAAGGTATTCAAAGATTTTGTGCTTAAGAAAGATGGCAACTACGCCCAGTTGTTTGACTCACGCAAGGGCGTCCATACAGGTGTCGGCGTGCGAGGCATTCCGCATGTGGTCGTTATTTCAACTGACGGCATCATCCGCTGGCAAGGAAACCCGCTCGACGGAGCGTTTGTCAATGCAGTCAACATGACCATCGAAGCAGACCCCATGTTCGCAAACGACATCTAATCCCTGCTGAGACCGAGTGAACGGCTATATCTATTTCACATAACACCCGCCCCTTTGCAGGGCGGGTGTTTTTTACACCCACCCCCTCATTTCCTAAAATTTGCCTTTAGCCAAGCCCGAAACTTGCATACAATCAAAGTTCATTATTCCATAGAAGTTATAATACATAGAGGTTTAGCAATGCATTCGTCCAAGTTCAAAACATCGCTCGTTTCAATCGCCGCCTGCGCCGCACTCCTCCCGCTCCTCGCCATGGCCCCCATCAAACGAGAAGCCAACGACAGCCGCGCAGCCCTCACCAAACTCGAAACCAAACCCCTCGCACCCGATGCCCTAGCCTCGCTTACCGACTGGACCCACCAGGGCACCCTCGACGCCTCCAACATGAAAGGGAAGGTCGTTGTCCTCGCCGTCGTCTCAGCCGCCGACCCGCAATCAATCATGGCCCTCTCAAAGCTCACCCGCATGCACCGCGACTTCAAAGAACAAGGAATCCTCGTCGCCGCCATCCACCCAGACGCGGGCTTTGATCTCATGCACGAAAAAGTAGCCGCCGGCAAAGTCACCATCCCCGTCGCCCGCGACGCCGGCGGTGCCTTCGCCGCTTCCATGCACACAGACAACTACCCCGATTACTATGTCATCGACCGTGCCGGCAACCTCCGCTTCGCCGACCTCGACAAACGCGCACTCAAAGACGCCATCGAACTCCTCGTCTCCGAAACCCCAGAATCCGCCAATACCAACGCAGGCCTCCAAGCCCAAGGGATCGAGCCAGCAGGACCCGAAGCAACAGAGGAAGTGAAAGACGCCAACAAACAAAAGAAGTACAGCGGTGCAGTCTGGCCCATGCACAATGAAGGAAATCTCTACGCCAAGAAAGACTCCCAAGGAAAGCGACTCCCCATCCCCCTCCTAGAAAATGAAGAGTGGGTCAGCGAAGAACGCTCCCTCGAAGACAAAGTCCTGGTCCTAGATTTCTGGGTCAGCTCCAGCAGTTCAGGAAACAAGGCCGCCAAAATCTATACAAAGCTCCTAGAAACCCACGCCGGCAAAGTAGAAATCGTCGGAATCTCAGGCTCCGAAGACAAAGAAAAAATCCTCAGAAAACTCCAGAGCAAAAAACGAGACTTCGCCCAGCTTTATGACTCGGATCAAACACTCTTCGAAGCCCTGGGGATCTCCAGCACCCCCCATGTCATCATCCTCTCAACCGATGGCATCATCCGCTGGCAAGGTTTTCCACTCGATAAAAAATTCAACGAATCCATCGAACAAATCATCGAGGCAGACCCAATCGCAAACGACGGCTAATCAAAAAAACCGCGACGCCCATGCAATAATCCACCAATGACCGACAACACCAACAACCCCAAAGCCCCAGACTCAACAGCCGGGGATCTTTCCGCGCAACCACCAGCACCCGCTCCAACAACAGACCCCATCGCCCACATCGTCCTCCTCAACCCAGAGATCCCAAACAACACAGGCTCCATCGGACGAACCTGCGTCGCCGCAGGCGCCGCCCTCCACCTCATCCACCCCCTCGCCTTCGACATCGACGAAAAGGCCTGCCGTCGCGCCGGTCTCGACTACTGGCCAAGACTCAACCTCACCAACCACGACTCCCTAGCAAGCTACCAGGCCTCCAAGCAAGCCTCCGAACCCGCCACCGCAAACACCTGGTACCTCACCGCCCGCGCCTCTCGCACCATCTACGACATCACCCCCCAAAAAGGCGACCACTTCGTCTTCGGCAAAGAAAGCGTCGGCCTCCCCAAAGACCTCCTCGCCGCCCACCCAGACCATTGCCTCTCAATCCCCCTCGTCCCCTCAGAACGCTCCCTCAACCTCTCCACAGCCTGCGCCATCACCCTCTACGCATGCATCCAATCCCTGCTCGCAAGTTCACAACTCCAAACCGATGCCCATGGATGCCTGGTTCAAGCATGATACCCGAACAAAAAATGAACATAATATAATTTGAACGATTCTCAAAGAGCATCCGAACCAACGCCAAGCCGATGCGTATATCTCTTGTTGCAGTCATGTGTTTGGGTTTAGTGATCCCGAGGCACAGTTGAGAATCGCGATTCTCAGAAAAATAGTTCTCTCCTCTCTCCAGGACAGTGTGCCGTGGTAACTCGCGGTACACTGTTTTTTGTTTTCCATGTTTCACCAGCAGGCGCCCAAGCCCATGATCACCCCAAAGCAAACCAAATGTCTCCGCCAGCTCCGCAAACCCATGCTTGCCATAGCTCTTCTCGCCCTATGCACACAAGCAGCCTGCCAAAAAACACTCCTCCACAAAGACGATCCCCGATCTCCCTTCGATCGCTACAACCAAACCCGCTCCCAGCACGCTCCCCCCTTCCTCGAAGACGAGTTCGGTCGACGGACTCCGAACCTCCGCGATCGCCTCGTCAAATCCGAAGAGTAATCCCACGCGCGGAACCAAACAGTCTCTCAATCATGCTTTGTTCGGGACCGGTAAGTATGCCAAACCATCGAAGCAGAAATATGCGCCAAAACATACCCAAATTACGCTTCAATACGCAAGAATTTACCGCGCAACACCCGAATGAATATGATAATCTGTATTAGTAGTTCATCCCCGCCCTCTAGGAACTGACTCACTCCATGCCAGCGAAGGTCACAGTCCGAACAAACCCCGGCGTCCGCACCAAAATCGTGTGGGGCGCCCTCGCTGTGTCTATGACAGGCCTCATCGGACTCCTTTCCATCCTCGACACCGGTCACAAATCTCTCGACGCCTCAGGCGTTTCCCTCTCACCCCTCGCCAGCATCAACGCAGGCCGAGGTGTAGACGCCATCTTCAACACCAAATCAGACCTCCAGTCCTCCAACTGGGACTCCATCGTCATCGTCCACTCAGGCTCGCCCGCAGGCTCCGCGGAATCCATCGGCGCACAGCACAAAACCGTCGGATACGACGGCCTCAGCTACCACTTCCTCATCGGCAACGGCACAGGAATGGGCGACGGCGAAATCCACCTCGGAAACCGCTGGCTCACACAGTCCTCAGGGGCACAACTCGCAGGGCTCAACACCAACACCTCAAACCCAATCGAGATCTGCCTCATCGGCAACGGCGACCGCAAACCCTTTACCAGTGAGCAGATCCGCTACCTCGCACAAGTCGTCAGCGCCCTCTCAGAGCGTCTCGACATCCCCAAAGACCGCATCTACCTCCACGAAGACCTCTCCCCAACAACAAGCCCAGGCCGGTATTTCCCCAGAGCAAACTTCAACGAACTCCTAGGCAACATCTAACACCAGCCCTGCCCAACAAGATCACCCAACTCCAACCGCCTCCGAACCCGTTTCGGAGGTTTTTTCTGTTCCCCAATCTCCTAATACGGGAACCGTCAACCGCTCTGATCCATATACTCATGGCTGACGCGGCTCTGTTAGGGCCGCATCAGCTCTGTTGTCCGATCTCGCCGGGCATTCTGTGCATTCGTAGGGTCTCTCCCGATAGAACATCCTGATCCAAACCCAACCAGTTGGTTGAGCTGTTGCTTCTTAGGTTCGTGTTCATCCACCCCCTGAGCCGCTTCAGGTCTACCATCATCAACCCGATAATCAGCCAAGACTGATTCAGGGTGCAATCGACCGGGCTCTGAGCCGAAATACTCCGTAGATTCATGTATTAGTTCGGCCGCTATGGGCCAATCAGGATGACCGTTTCGGATACCGACCTTTATGACCGACGAACTCACGATCTTTAAAACAGGCGACATCATCGAGGGATTCCGCATCATGTCCGAAATCGGACGCGGCGCCGCCTCGATCATCTACCTCGTCCAAGACCCCAAGACCAAACAAATCTGGGCCCTTAAGCACGTCGAAAAAACAGACGCCAAAGCACAACGATTCCTCGATCAAGCCGAGATCGAATACAAAATCGCAAACCAAATAAACCACCCCGCAATCCGCCGCATCGAGAAGCTCATTAAAAAGGGCTCGCTCCTCAAGTGCAAAGATCTCTACCTCGTTATGGAACTCGTCGATGGCGTCTCCATGTTCGACGAAACCCCGACAGACCTCACCGTCATCGTCGACCTCTTCCAACAAGTCGCCTCAGGGCTCGCAGAAATGCACGCTCACGGCTATGTCCACGCAGACATGAAACCACACAATGTCATCCTCGGCTCAGACATCGAAGGCAACCTCACCGCCAAGGTCATCGACCTCGGACAATCCTGCAAAATCGGCACCATCAAAAAGCGCATCCAAGGAACGCCCGACTACATCGCGCCCGAACAAGTACACCGCAGAGAGATCACACCAAAGACCGATGTCTACAACTTCGGCGCCATGATGTACTGGGTCCTCACCGGCAAAAACATCCCAACAGCTATGGGCACCAAGTCCGACTCCCTCATGGGATCACTCGACGACGCCCTCATCGAAAAAGCAACCCCCATCTCAGAGCTCCGCACAGATCTCCCAGACCGCCTCGCAGAGCTCATCATGCTGTGCTTCGAGGTCGATCCAGACAGACGCCCAGAAATGAACAGCGTCTCAAGCAAGCTCGACCTCATCCTCGGCATCATCCGAGCACCCTCCATACCCGTCGACGAAATCTGACCCGACTCCAGTTCAGGGTGCCACTACTCGCATTCTTATGCGCAGTAGTGTCTTGCTGGGTGCCATAGAGGTGTCGTCTTCGACTCCTCCATGTCTTCGTATCCCCATTCCCATCCCCCTCTACGCCTATCCTCACTCTCACCATGTACACCATCGACATGTCAAACCCAGAAGAAGTCGCCCAAACCCTGCGCGATGGTGCCGAGGCAAACCGCACCGCTTCCTGCCGACAAGGCTCCATAGATGTCATCTCCCCCCCCGGTCACCTCATCGCCTCCGGCGACACCCACGACCACCCAAGAAACTTCCGAGCAATCGTCGCCGCCGCAGGACTCGACGGCGAGTTCGGCTCAGAACCCAAACACCTCACCCTCCACGAAATCATCCACCCCGACATGAAGCAGCCCCTCCCCGGCGATCCTCCACCAGTCGACACAAGCTACCAAGGACTCACAAGAGTCGCCAAACTCAAAACCCAATACCCCGAGTTCGTCCACTTCCTCCTCGCCAACCACGAGCTCGCCCAAGCCATCGACTCGCTCATCGTCAAGAACGGCGTCCGCTGCGTCGAAGCATTCAACGCAGGAATCGACCAAGAGTTCCCAGACCCGACAGACGCACAAGCCGTCCGCGACGCCGTCACAGACTTCGTCTTCTCCATGCCCATAGGCCTCAGAGTCAAATGCCCCCAAGGCGACATCCTCTGCACACACTCCCTCCCAGGCCCAGGCATGATGGACCGCTTCGACACCTCCATCATCAACCGCGACCTCACCCAGCGAGACTACGAACCAAGAGTCGGCTCAGCCCACCTCTTAACCTGGGGCAGAGGCTACGACCACGAACAACTCGAAGACCTCACCGAACGCTGGGGAATCAACCTCTTCATCCTCGGCCACGAACACGCCGACAACGGCTACGCCCTCGTTGAACCAAACGCCATCGTCCTCAACACCGACCACGACAAAGGTGTCTACCTCCCAATAGACCTCGAAAACAAACCCTCTCTCGCCCAAGCCGCCACCAATCTCGTACACATCCAGTAGAAACGACACACAGCAACCTCCCAGCATCGGGCTGGTATCCCTGTCACACAGGAGATACCAATGCCATACCCAGTCGCCCTCGCCATCCTCGGACTCGCACTCATCCAGCCCGCAGCTTCCGAACCTCACCCCCTCCAAACCCTCCAAGACGACGCAGAAAAACTCCGCGATGTCTACCACTCCCCCCAAGCCCAATCAATGCTCGACCAAACCGAGCACCTTCCAATCTGCGACCCCACAACAGTCCACGCCGCATGGAGACCAAACCGAGGCTACACCGACGCCCAGTTCAAATCACTCGACGAATCAGAACAACAAGGCCTCCGTCAGCTCGACCTCACCCCCGAAGACCACTACGCAACCTTCTACGGCTCCCCCCTCGTCTACGCAAGAATCCTCGACATCCTCAACACCCACACACCAGACTTCAAAATCCAAGACGCAAAGATCATGGACCTCGGATACGGCCAACTCGGTCAACTCCGCCTCTGGGCGCAAATGGGCGCAAATGTCACCGGCGTAGAAATCGACCCCATCCTCACCGCCATCTATACAGACTCCAAAGCAGTAGGGGACCTCGACAACGACTCCGATACCCAAGGCTCCGTCACCCTCGTCGAAGGCTCATGGCCAAACAACCCAGAAACCCGCAAGGAAGTCGGCGCCGGATACGACCTCCTCATCTCCCGCAACCTCCTCAAACGCGGCTATGTCAAACCCGAAAAACTCAACCCAAACTTCCCGCCCCCAGTCGGCTGGGAAATGACCGACGCAGAAATGCTCAAGCACATCCACGACCTCCTCGCCCCCGGCGGCATCGTCGTCATCGAATCCCTAGGTCCAAAGCCAGACCCACAAAAACCCTGGTCCGACATCTCAAACCCCTGGCCAAAGCAAGCCTGGATCGACGCCGGATTCAAAGTCCTCGCCCACGATCAAGACGAATCCAAATACGCAAGAGCCATGGGAGCCGCCCTCGGCTGGGACGAAAAAATGAACCTCGAAACAGACCTCTTCGGCGTCTACTCCGTCTATCAAAAACAATAAACCCACCGCCGGCATGTATATATAATCAAAAGTTATATACACTAACCCGATGCCCCCAAAGCCCCACATCCCAATCTGCCCCAAGTGCGGCTACGACCAATCCGGCGAAATCGCTACCTGGTCAACCCAATGCCCAACCCAAGGCACCTGTCCCGAATGTGGACTCAAGCTGGATTGGACCAAAGTACTCAATCCAGATCACATCACCCTCGAATGGTACAGCGAGCACGCCCCGAGCCTATGGAGTTCTTTCAAAAGAACACCCAGTACTTGCCTACGCCTATTCTGGCCAATTTTATTTTGGAAACGAGTCACTGTATTCATGCAGATCAAGCTCTCAATGCTTGTTCGCTGGTCGCTTGTCCTCGTAGTACTCGCACATCTCGCATCTTCAGTTGCGATGGGACTGGGACGATGGAACGAATACGATTGGTATAGACTTGGATCATTGAATCTTGCACAGCCGCTCGGTTTTTTTGATATTTTTTCACTGACTTTCAATGCGTTCTGTTCACCCCTCATCACCATATACCCAAGTGCAAACGGAACACTGCAGTTCAACTGGTACTCGTACGGATATGAATCCACCAGTGATTATCTCGCTATCGCATCATTTCCATTTGGAGCAAGCCTGCTCTGGTTAGTCATCCTCGCCGTGATCCCAACGACACGCCGCATCGCCAAACTCAGAACCGAACATATCTTCCGTGCCGCGATCATCGCCGCCACTTCATGCGCACTGTTGTTTGAGTTCGGTCGCATAGTTCAAGGGATGATTATGTTCCGCCAACCATTTTTGGACTGGTATAGCCTAGTCTTGGTAATTTGTGTCTTCTTCACCGCAATCTGGCACTTCTTGTTCTGGCCCGCAGCAATCATCATCGGATGGAAGATCCGACCTGCGATCCTCCTAGTCACACTCGGGACCATCGCCGCATTCTTGGGGGCATTCACGCTAACGATTATCATCGGTCTGAATCGCTGATACACCAACGCATCACACCCACCCTACAATCCCCCATGACCACGCAAACCACCTCCATCGACCAAGCAATCATCGACACCATCGCCGCAACAGACCCAACAGTCGCAGCCATCATCTCCCAAGAACGCGACCGCCAAGAACACACCATCGAACTCATCGCATCAGAAAACCACGCCTCCCCCGCAGTCACCGTCGCCGCAGGCACCTGCATGACCAACAAGTACGCCGAAGGCTACCCCGGACGCCGCTACTACGGCGGATGCGAACACCACGACCAAGTCGAACAACTCGCCCGCGACCGCGCCAAAGAACTCTTCGGATGCAAGTTTGCCAATGTCCAGCCGCACTCCGGCGCCCAGGCAAACACCGCCGCATTCATGGCCATGATGGAACCCGGAGACACCTTCCTCTCCCTCGTCCTCAAAGACGGCGGTCACCTCTCCCACGGCATGTTCCTCAACTTCTCCGGAATCTTCTACAACCCAGTCCACTACGCACTCCACTACGACAAGCAACACCCCCAACACGAACAGATCGACTACGAATCCGTCCGCGCCGCTGCCCACGAGCACAAACCAAAGATGATCCTCTGCGGCTACTCCGCCTACCCAAGACAAATCGACTTCGCCAAGTTCAGAGAGATCGCAGACGAAGTCGGCGCAACACTCATGTCCGACATCGCACACATCGCAGGCTTAGTCGCCGCCGGCGAACACCCAAGCCCCTTCCCCCACGCCCACATCGTCACCACAACAACACATAAATCTCTGCGTGGCCCCCGCGGCGGCCTCATCATGACCAACGACGAAGACCTCAACAAACTCATCAACCGCAATGTCTTCCCCGGCGTCCAAGGCGGACCACTGATGCACATCATCACCGCCAAGGCCGTCGCCTTCGGAGAAGCACTCAAACCAGAGTTCAAGTCCTACCAGCAGCAAGTCATCAAAAACGCACAAGCCCTCGCAACAGAACTCACATCACTCGGATTCCGCATCACCAGCGGCCACACCGAAAATCACTTGATGCTCGTATCCCTCGTCGAAAAAGACCCAGAACTCACCGGCAAAGAAGCCGAAAAATGGCTCGAAAACGCTGGACTCATAACAAACAAAAACGGGATCCCAGACGACCCCCGCTCCCCAATGATCACCTCAGGCCTCCGCCTAGGCACCCCCGCCACAACAACCCGCGGCTTCAAAGAACCAGAAATGAAACAAATCGCAAGCTGGATCAACCAAGTCATCGAATCCAATGGCGACGAATCAACCATCAACACCATCCGCAGTGAAGTCGCAACACTCTGCAAGCAGTTCCCTCTGGCGCACTGATGCCGAGCCAAGCAAACAAACGCACACCCAAAGACTTCGAACCCGCATCACCCGACACCCCAGCGAGCGAAGATCTAGCCACAACGAGCGCAGCCGCTCTCATCAACAACGCCGACCTCGATCATGTGATCCTCAATGAGCGACCGCCAAGCCCGATCCGCGCCAGCGATACGGTCATCGAGCAATCAAGAATCCAAGGCCCAGCCCTCGCCGCATCCACCCTCCCAAACGCCCGCTTCACCGACTGCGCCTTCGATGCCGCCGACCTCTCCGCCGCCACCTGGATCGACGCCCGGATAATCACCTCAACATTCACCAACTGCAAACTCACCGGCTTCGACGCCCGAGGCGCCGAGCTCCGCGATGTCACCTTCAAAGACTGCAAACTCCCCGACGCATTCTTCCAAGACACCACCCTCACCCGCGTCCGCTTCGAAAACTGCCAGCTCCCCAACCTCGACCTCGCTGGCGCAACAGTTAAATCACTCGCAATCCGAAACAGCGACGCCCAATCACTCCGTCTCGTCAGCACCAAGATCGACCACCTCGACCTGCGAGGCAGCATCATCGACAACCTCGCAATCGACCCAATGAATCTCAATGGAATCATCATCAGCCCAGTCCAAGCCCCAGCCATCGCCAGCGCATTGGGTGTCGTGATCAGTTCCGATTGAGCCGAAGATCACTCTCCGTCCGCAGCTTCCGATTCCTTCTGGGCCTTGTCAAGCACCCTCGAATCAAGCTCCAAATCCCCCTCGCCAGCTTCCAGAACAATGTGCACGCTATCCGAATAAGTCCCCGCCTTCCCAGAGATCGCATCGACGCTCATCCCGATCAACCCACCAAACACGGTCTTGCCCTCAACCGATCGATTGAGTTTCAGCTGAACCGATTTGTACCCATCAAGCTCGATCGACACCATCTTGTCACGCCCCCGTCGCGCAATCGGCACCTCACAAGGCGTCGTCCCCATCACCTCTTCATCCAATGAAACAGCCGCCCCGCTCGGATCACTCGTGAACTCAACCTGCTTGTACTTGTCATTCCGGATCGTCGCGCACCCACCAATCAGCGGCAATACCAACCCAAGTAAAAGAATCGAAAGCAAAGTCACACGCATATTGATCTCCATCAGTAGTTGAGAACAACCATACCAGATCCGCAGGCCCACCGCACAGCTCATACCGCTCATCAATGCTCACAAACCCCGCAAACAAGCCCATCTCTCAATCTTTCCACACTATCTACGTTTCACGAAACCCCACGCCAGCCAACAAGTAAAATCAGTCCCCTCAAATCCCAATAGTTGAGACCGGATCACCTGTGCCCACAGGTCTCCACCAATAGAAAACCCACCCATCGGCCCCGCCGAGATACGGAAAACAAATGCCACGGATCATCAATCAAGCACTCTTCTTCGCACTCTTCGCAGTCCTCACCGCATCCTCAACCGCATCAGCAAAGAACTACAAGCACACCCTCCAAGGCGTCGCCCTCAACGCCACCGTCGAGAAGGTCCAAAGCCTCATCGCAAACCACTGCGATAGCCTCGAACTCTTCGAACCAGAAACCGTACAGTTCCCGCTCGCAGAAAACACCGAAACCCACATCGTCTGCACAAACTTCCAAACACCAGACAATCAGCAGATCGACGAGCTCACCCTCTCCTTCGCCGATGGCCGCCTCGTCATGATCAAAGCCGCCGGCGGCGCAACCTCCGCAGAGCTCTTCAACGCCAATGAACAAACCGGGTCAATCGCACACCTCGACATCTACGACGACATGGAGATCGTCCTCGATCCAAAGAACGACACCCTCTGGATCCTCAATGCCGACGCCCAGCACGCCCACGCGTTCCTCTGGTCATTCGCCCCAAACGAACAAGCAGATGAACAACCCGAACCGCAAGCCGCCGACGCAACCATCCCCGCCATCCTCGTCATCGGTTCAAAGATCAACCCACTCACCAAAGAACTCAAAGCCCTCTCCCAGTTCACCACCAGAGAACGCATCACACCCCCCTCGCTCCCAACCCAACCAAAACGCCAGACCCAAATCAACTGCTATGGATTCAACTACGCCGGCGCACCCAGAAAGCTCGAAGCAGTCTTCGCCGACGGCAAACTCGCAATGGTCTGGATTCTCACCGCCCAAGCAGAAGAACAAAGAATTCACGACGCCCTCACCGCCGCCTACGGAAGCCCCGTCTTCACCTCAGACGCCGTCGTAGCATTCAACGACTGGAAAGTCGTCCTCCGCAAGGACAAGCCAGAAGTCCTCACAATCTCAGACGAACTCGTCCCCATGATGAAATCCTTCATGGGAGGCTGATACAAATTCCAACGAACCATGCATCCGCCATCCACTTTGGGGGGTTAAGGCCGATCCTGCAGCGTGAATCGATCATCGACCTTCACAACCCCCCAATCAAACACCCCTTCCACAGTCCGAGGCGGATCCTTCTCCACCCGCAGATACTCGATCAGCCCAGACTCATACACCCGGTAGATCGTGTCATCAGTCGCCGTAAACGCGATGATTGAATCTGTATCCGCACCCCGTGTGAGCCCGCCAAGCCCAATCCCAGCACCAAGCGTCAATACGAAAGCAAGCCCAACCCGCAGCCGTGCGTTCGCTTTCGCTAACCGCTCCATCCGTGCGCACATATCCGTACCTTGTTCCCGCCGCCCAGCAACCATTCCCGCCGTATCTGAATCGTTCATAGCTATGCTCCAATCGAGGAATGCAATTGTTCCACGTGGAACAATTGCCATCTACACCATAACCGATCCCCGCCGCGCCCCGCTGACTGAATCTGATACTATCCAATCATGAAAATCCAAAAACTGATCATCATCCCATTCCTCGCCGCCGCCCTCCTGGTCCTCCCCGCCTGCAGCTCAGGCGGATCCACCATCCGCCTCCCGCGAGACCAGAACGTCCCAGCCGCCGCCCCCGCGATGGTCGGGCACATTGTATTTATCCAGCTCCAGAACCCCAGCGACTACCACGATCTCCTCCGCGACGCCGACTGGATGCTCGGGACAATCGACACGGTAGCCACCTACGCCGCGGGACGCCATCTCGATACCGGTCGATCAACAGTCACCGCCGATTATGATCTGGCGATCTATCTCGGGTTCAACTCAGAGCAAGGGCTTCGGGAATATGTTGCCCACCAGCAGCACATCGGGTTTGTCAACAAATGGAAACCCAAACTCAAATCGCTCAAGGTCTACGACATGCTCGACTGGCCGACCACGCGGTACGATTACATCAGATAGCCGGCGGCAGAAAATACCAAACTATTCCAGCATCTCGGTATCCATGCCGGCTTGTCGTTCTTTGTGGGTAACGACCAGGTCGCGGATGAATACGCCGATCGCGATCCAGATCAGCAGGAACGCGCCGGCTTTGAGCGGGGTGAAAGTTTCACCGAAGAATACAACTGACAGGATGAGTTGCCCGGTCGGTGCACTGAACTGGAGTAGGCCAACGGTAGACAACGGCAACAACCGGACGGCGTTGGTGAAGCAGATGAGCGGGACGATGGTGACGATCCCGCCGAGCAGCATGATCCATGAGATCCAGGGCACGGTGGTCTCGGCGAAGAAGATCCCGGTGTCAGAGTTGCCGATCCAGATCATCAGCGCTACGCAGAACGGGAGCAGGATGATCATCTCGAAGGAGATCCCGACGGTGCCGGAGACATCTACTTTCTTTCGGAGCAAGCCATAAAGACCGAAACTTGCCGGGAGGAGCACAGCGATCCAGGGCCAGCCGCCGCCGGATTGGAGTTCAGCAATGGTCATCATGACTACAGCTGCGCCCGCGATGGCGATGGCTGTCTTTTGGAGTTTGGTGGGTCGCTCGCCGAGGAAGAGGTAGCCGAGGAAGATTGAGAATAGGGGGTTGATGTAGTATCCGAGCGAGGCGTGGTTGAGGCGGCCTGTGCTTACTGAGTAGATGAAGAAATACCAGTTGATCCCGATGAGGATTGTTGAGGGCAGAAGAATTTTGAGTGATTTCCAGGTGGTGCAGGCGCGGTAGAGGTCGGGGAGTTTTTTGGCGAGCACAAGAATGATGATGAGGAGTGGCAAGCCGAAGACGACGCGCTGGGCGAGGATCTCAAGCGGGGCGGCGCCGTGCTGGGAGAGGAGGCGGAAGTAGGACGGGACGACGACAGCCCACCACCCAAACGCGCCGGCGGCGAACATATAACCTTGCTTGCGATGGAGCTGCTCGGGGGACATGAGGCGGATGGTAGGGGGCGAGGGGGTTGGGGATCGGCGGCTGGCCGATTATGGACATCCAGCGGAGAAGGCTGTCAGAAATGCTGAGATATCAAAGAAATCAAATTCGCCGTCGCCTGTGAAGTCTGCGACGGGGATAGCGATTGAGAATGCTGAGAGAAAGGCTGAGATATCGAAGAAATCAAGGACCCCGTCGGCGTTGAGATCGGGAGTGCAATTCGATTTGATAGGGAGTTGCCAAGCGCCATATCTCCGGCTGTAGGGTTCGTTGTTGATGCCCCATGGTCCGAGCGGCTTTGTTACATTGTCGAGTTCATTGAGAGCTGTGTCTGGTTCGAGAGTGGTCTGGTCTAAAAAAGATGGGTCAGTTTCATACCGGCCGTCTGTGTCATAGATTGTTTGAAAGGTGTCTCTCGTTATTATTGGTTCGCCAGCCCAGAAGTTATTGTTGAGTACTGAGGTGTAGAGATTTGAGCTGAATACAAATCGTGACGGGTCATCACGAAACTCGGTGGTATTTCCTGCGCACAGGCGTGTGTCTGTGTCAGCAACATCGATGGCACATCCCTGGACTTTAGCCAGTCCGGCGGTTGCGCTGAATGAAAATATTCGGTGTTGTGAGTTGTATTGATTCTGATCGTTGATTGAGCAGTTCTCAATGATTAGTCTGGCTCCGTGTCGCCCGGCCCCGAAGATTGTTTGGCCGTTGAGATTCTGGCTCATCGTTGCTGAGATTGTGCATGAGAAGAGGCCGAGTGTTGAATCAGTTCTGTCCGATGGATCGCCGCAGATTGAGACAATGCATGCCCCGCCTACTGTGAATTCGGTCAGATGCTTTGAGTTGATATTGATGGTTGTGCCGACGAATGCCGCTGATGTTTTAGACCAGACATTTCCCCCGATGAGTGCCGGGATTGCTACATTGAGTGTTCCGCCTTGAATGATGATCGGATACATTGACGGGGTGAGTTCGTCCTCAATTGCGGGTGGGTAATGAGCGGAAAATGCGGCGGTGAGCGAAAGAAAGACATCACCCTTTTCCGCGTTGTAGCCGTAGCTGATGCATGTCGGGTTGATGATCTGGATTCCGCCAACTGCCGTGTGGGCGTCTTTGTCGTTGTGTGCCCCGATCGCGATTATTTTGCCTTCTGCGTGAGGATTTCCTTTGGTGTCAAGCCAAGGTACCATGTGAAAGGTGTCGTTAATAGATTTACTTCCGTGTGTGATTCCTATCCTGGAGTAAAACACCAACTGGGAATCTACACCCGCGATGCATTCAGCAAAGTCATTGTTCTGTGAAATCAATGAGGCGCTGTTGGCGACAGAACCTAGGCAATGGTACTGGTTGGCTCTGAATCTGCAGTTTTGTACTCGATTGCCAGATGAGTTGAATGATTCTCGAATTCCGTACCCGTTGCCATTCCCGGGTTCGGTCGTTAGTTCAGTGGAAAGGTATTCGATTGTGCAGTTTGTGCTATTTGAGAGAACGATGCCGTGTCCGGGAATTCCGACGAGATACTGCTGGGTTGATGCGTCTATTCCTGAGGGTACTGAAACATAGAGCGTGTTTGTCCCGCTATCCCACCACCAGGAGCGTGTGCTTGAGAGGTCTGAGAGGCCGGTGGTGTTCTCGTGAACAAAGGCCGTGTGGAATCCGTTGGCGTCTACATTAAGCGGGTTGTCCCACTCTTCCCATACTGTCATTGGTTTGTTGATGTTCATCCTGGGTTCGGATTTCCACACATCGAATGATCCTGTGCTGATCAATGTGGTCATCGGCAACGGGGTCGCGTTGCGTTTGGTTGCGTATCCGCTGGTGCCAGTCTTTCGAGTGATTGTAATGCCGTCTAATCCATTAAGAACAAACTCGCCTTCATAGATGATGTGGTCCGGATCGATTTCGATTCGGTCGCCGTCTTGAAGTGGTGGTAGGTCATAGAAATGGCTGTAGGATGTGCCGTCGATGAGGTAAGTATTGGAACTTTGAGTGGATGTGATTGATTTCTTGGATTGGATTTGATCTCTGGGAGTATTCTGATTGTCATGCCATCCACTAACTGCTGGGGCGCAAGTCCATACGATTGAGAGGAGTGCGGCTGTAGCCAGGCGTGGTAGTGATCGACTTTGTTTTTGCATGCTGGATCCTTGAGGCGGTATATTGGCTACTGGATTATCAGCACACCGCTCACTTCATTTGAATGTTACTGAATGGGGTTGGCCACCGCAAGAGATTAGTTGTAGAACCTTCAAGTTTTATCCATGTCGGGATATTTGTGGGCCAAACTGAAGCGGAAGAATCAGGAACTGTGGTTATTGGAGCGTAGTGCAGAACTCCGGGTTTCATGTCATACTGTTGGCTACTGCTCTGCTTTCTTGTAGAGGCGAAAGGAAGAACCCATGATTGCTCGGCTCGGTGCGTCGCTTTCTAAACTATTTGCCAAGACGGCTCCCGATCCGTTTGTGATCGCGATCGGGCTGACGCTGCTGACGGCGATCCTGGCGGTGACGATTGGGTATTCGGATCAGGGGGCGGATTGGGGGGTTGGGGATAAAGCCAACGCGATGCTTGATTCGTGGCGAGGGAATGATGGGCTTTGGAAGTTTTTGGCGTTTGGGATGCAGATGTGTTTGATCTTGGTCACTGGTCACGCGCTGGCGGCGAGTCGGCCTGTGCGGCGGATGATTGATGGGCTTGCGGCGATGCCTCGGAGTGCGGCGGGGGCGGCGGCGATGGTGGGGTTCTTTGCGATTGTGTTTGGGTTGATCAACTGGGGCTTGGGTTTGATTGTCGGAGCGCTGCTGGCGCGGGAGGTCGCGCGGTCGCTGCGGTCGCGCGGGATCAGGGCGCACGGCGGGTTGCTGGCGGCGGCGGGGTACACGGGGCTGATCGCATGGCACGGCGGGTTGTCGGGGTCGGCTCCATTGAAGATGACTTCGCAGGCGGAGGCGGCGGGGGTGCTGCCGGCGAGTGTGGTTGAAGGGATGACTGTGGACGGTGTGTTCAGCGGAGTGTCGTTGTCGGAGACTGTGTTCTCGCCGATGAATCTGTTTGTGTCGGGTGGGTTGCTTGTGATTGTGCCTTTGGTGTTGTGGATGCTTACGCCGAAGAATGGTGAAGAGATCGTTGAGATGCATGTGACGGATGATGTGGAGTGGCGTGATCTTGATGAGGGGCGGCTCAATGGGTTCCCGGATTGGATCGAGCAGTCGCCGATGGTGGTTTGGGTTTTGGCGATTGGTTTGCTTGCGGGGTTCTGGCGGTTTGCGATGCAGTCTTCGGTGCTCAAGGTTGGTCCCAATGAGATCAATATGGTGATGCTCGCGCTCGGATTGATTCTGCATGGGTCGGTGCGGTCGTATGTGTCTGCTGCTGAGGACGGGGCGCGGGGGTGCAGCGGGATTATTCTGCAGTTCCCGTTGTATGCGGGGATTATGGGGATGGGGGTGAGCAGCGGTTTGGTGGCGGATTTCTCGCACTGGATCGGATCATTTGCGACCGAGACCACGGCTCCGCTGGTGACCTTTGTCAGCGCGGGGGTGGTGAATCTGTTTGTGCCCAGCGGCGGCGGGCAGTGGGGGATTCAGGGGCCGATCGCGTTGTCTACTGGGGCGGAGGTTGGGGTGTCGCCCGGGAAGATGATTATGGCGGTGGCGTATGGGGATCAGTTGACCAATATGCTGCAGCCGCTCTGGGCGCTGCCGCTGCTTGCGATTACTCGGGTGAAGGCGCGGGAGATTGTTGGGTATACGGCGGTGGTGATGGTTGTTGCGGGTGCTTGGATGGCGGTTGGGTTGTTGGTGTTTTGAGTTAGTAGACGAGCATTGCAAAGAAAATGCCTGTGATTACAGATCCGAAGCCGCCGAGAAGGTTGATCGGCCAGCTGGGTTTGAAGTTCCAGACTTTATGGATGGCATTTACCCAAATAACCTGCTGCCAGTAGATCATGATCAGAGCTGATACGAGGTAAAATACTAGGAGCCACATATTTTCTTGTAGCTTTCCGGTTGCCATGTCATAGCCAAAAACCAGCCGCACAACTTGAAGATGAATAACGACTGGGATCAAGCTAAGTATTGCTATTCGGGCGATGAGCTTTGCAGAGTGGTCCGGGCGTGGTTGGAACTTAAGTGATACACCAATCAGCAGAATCCAACTGAGGGTTATTCCTACTCCGATGAGCCCGAGTGCGGAATAGAAATCCCATTCATAAAACTTGAACATCGGATAGGTGGCGTAAACACCCATCCCGTCGTTGAAGTATGCATATGGAAAGACAAATGAGTTTACAGCATTGAGCCCGGCGTTGTGAAGGAGTCCGAACGTACTGTCAGACCCTGATTCCCAGCCGCCTTCATATCGGATCGCAAATGAACCGGCGGGGGAGACGAGTAGATGGATGAGCAGCGTACTTAACAGAGTCCAGAGCAATAAAGCTTTTAAGCAGATGGTTCTGCGGTGATTCAGAGTTCTGAAGAGTTTCCATGGCGTAAGTAGGCAAAAGAAGGTGCCGGGTGTTCTTCGGAAGAGTTGCTTCCAGTTCGTCGCGTGCTCTGCGTACCAATCGAGTCGTGAGTCCCATTGGTTCAAGATATTATGCACATAGGACCACTCGAATCCGATTCCGCATTCAGGACATTGGCCGACCACTGGGCATTGAGAAGACCAACTGGCGGTATTGCCCGAGAGGTCGTAGTCGCAGTTTGGGCAGATTGGTGGGTGATCTGGCATTGATCAAATGATACAGGAGTTGAACAAGACAAGGAAGAAGAGTTTGCGAGGATTTATAACATGAAATTTGTTATCGAGTAAATGGGTCTGTCTATAATCTCGATGCACGCGGTCGCGAGCATGGCCGCTTTAAGGAGCGCCGTATGACTACTGCCGCCGCGTCCGTGAATCCTCGTACGAAATACTTTGTTCTGGTTGGTGCGATCGTTGTTCAGTTGATTCTGGGGACGGTGTATGGGTATTCGATTTTTTGGGAGCCGTTGCAGGCGGAGATCTTTCCGCAGGCGGTGACGGCGGCCCGGCATGCGGAGATGGTTGCTTCTGGGGCGGATGTTTCTGGGGTTTCGGTGGTTGCCGATGCGGGTGCGCTTGCTGAGCGGGCGTCGACGGAGCGGGGGTATTTGAAGTATGCGTTCTCGATTTGTATTTTGTCGTTTGCGTTTGTGATGGTGATCGCGGGGCGGCTGCAGGATATCAAGGGGCCTCGGTTCACGGCGACGATCGGTGCGGTGCTGATGGGGACGGGGTTTATTCTGGCGGGGCTGATGAACAGTCCGATTGTGTTTACGCTTGCTCATGCTGCGTTTACTGGGGCGGTGGCGACTGTGCTTTTGATGGTGTTCCATGCGTTGTTTGGGAAGCTTGATCCGTATGAGGTACCGATTGTTAAATATATTCCGATGGGGATTATCGCGGCGGTGGTGACGGGGAGTGTGCTGCTGGGGCAGGGGTCGATCGGGCAGGGGGGGGAGCTTGATAAGGTGTTTTTGTTGTGGGGGACGATCGGGTTTACGGCGGGGGCGGGGATTGGGTTTGCGTATGTGTGCCCGATCGCGGCGTTGATTAAGTGGTTCCCGGAGAAGAAGGGTTTGGTGAGCGGGCTGGCCGTGGCTGGGTTTGGGCTTGGGGCGTATTTCTTCAAAGGGGGGGAGAACATTGTTTCGATCCCGGTTGGGGATTCGGATGTGTCGCTGCCGATTCCGGGGGCGCTTGGGTTTATGCGGGACCATGGGGTGCAGTCGTTGTTTGTGGTGCATGGGTTTGTGTGTTTGGTGGGGATCTCGCTGGGGGCGATGCTGCTCAAGAACCCTCCGGTGGATGAGAAGGGTTCGAAGCATGATTCGAAGCATGCGTTTGAGGAGATTGCGGATGGCGAGACGACTTGGCAGCAGACGCTGCGGCGGCCGGCGTTTTATGTGCTGTGGCTGATGTTCTTCTCGGGGGCGATGGCGGGGTTGATGGTGATCGGGATTTTGAAAGTGTTTGCGGGCGAGCAGTTGATCGCGGCGGCGTCGGTGTCGGCATCATCCTCGGGCGAGGCGCTGAGTTCGGCGGCTCGGTCCGAGTGGATGTCCAAGGGGGCGGCGGCGGTTGGGTGGCTGGCGATCTTTAATGCGGTGGGGCGCGTGGTGTGGGGGTTTGTGTCGGACTTTGTTGGGCGGTATGTGGCGCTGGCGGCGATGTTCTTGTTTCAGGCGGTGACAATGTTTTTGCTTGTCAATGCACAGAGCGAGATGTCGATCGCGGTGGCGGCTTCGATTGTTGGGTTTAACTTCGGGGGCAACTTTGCGCTGTTCCCGTCGGCGACGGCGGATCTGTTTGGGGCTAGGAACATGGGGGCCAACTATGGTTGGGTGTTTACGAGCTATGGGATCGCGGGGGTTGTTGGGATCGCGGCGGGGAATGTGGCCAAGTCGATGACGGGGTCGTATTCGGCGGCGTTTACGGTGTCGGCGGGGTTGTGCGTGGTTTCGGCGGGCTTGGCGATCGGGCTGTGGAGATGGAGCCGGCGAGAGCAGAGGCGGGAGCGGATTGGTTGATGGCTCAGGTCTACGATTGGGCCTATGAAATCAGATACAGAACAATCAGAGGTGGGTGCAGAGACGCAAACCATTGAGACTATTTCGTTTGTGTCGCTTGGGTGTCCCAAGAACTTGGTGGATTCTGAGAAGATGCTGGGGCTTTTGGCGGCTGATGGGCTATTGCCTGTGTCGGCGGAGGCGCTCGATGATTCTGAGCATGATGATCTTTCGGTCGCGGGGTCGGAGCAGGATGCGAGTGCTGTTTCTGGGCGGGTGACGCCTGCCGATGCGGTGGTGATTAATACTTGTGGGTTCCTCGAAGCGTCGAAGGATGAATCGCTCGGGGTGATCAAGGAAGCGGTTGCGCTCAAGGAGCAGGGGCTTGTCAAGCGGGTGGTTGTGGCGGGGTGTTTGGTGCAGCGGCATCGGGCGAAGATGCTCGAATGGGAGCCGGGGATTGATTCGATGGTGGGGGTGTTTGATCGGGAGCACATTATTGGGGCGGTGCGTGGGGAGACTGTTGCGAGGGAATCGGATTCGGATGTCAAAGAGAAGGCACCCAAGTACTGGATCCATGCCAACGCGATGACGAGCGCGAAGGATTTGGGGATGGAGACTGTTGGGTTGACTGTTGCGGGCAAGGACGGGAAGGGGATCGGGTACTTTGAATCTGATAATGCGCGATTGCGTTTGACGCCTCGGCATTATGCGTACCTGCGGATTAGCGAGGGGTGCAATCAGAACTGTGCGTTCTGTACGATTCCTTCTATACGCGGCAAGATGCGTTCGAAGCCTGAGGATCGGATTGTGGCTGAGGCTCGGGAGTTGATGCGGGACGGGGCGTTTGAGCTGCTGATGATCGGGCAGGATACGACGAGTTATGGGGATGATATTGGGGCGGGGCTTTCGCAGGTTGCGGGTGATGACAAGTTCCGGGCGGGGCTGCCGAAGTTGTTGCGGTCACTCTCTGATGCGGTGAAGGAGGAGATCGGGCAGGGGTGGTTGCGGCTGATGTATGCGTACCCGACTTTCTTTAGTGACGAGATTATTGATGCGATGGCGGAGATTGCGGATCGGGGGAGCTTGCTGCCTTATTTGGATATCCCGTTGCAGCATGGGTCTGATCGGGTGCTTGAGTTGATGAAGCGGAATGTGACGAGCAGCCATCAGACGGAGTTGTGTCACAAGTTGAGGGAGCGGATTCCGGGGATGGCGATCCGGACGACCTTTATTACGGGATTCCCTGGGGAGACGGAATCGGATCATCAGGAGTTGCTTGAGTTTATAAACGAGGTTCAGTTTGATGCTGTTGGGTGTTTCCAGTATTCGAGGGAGCCTGGGACTGTGGCGGGGACGATGGAGGAGGACCCGTCGCTGGCGGTTTCGGCTGAGGACAAGCAGCGTCGGCATGATGAGATCATGGCGCTCCAGCAGGAGATCGCGCTGGATCAGGCGGCGTTTGTGGCGGATCAGTTTGATTTTGAGAAGCCTACGGAGACGGGGGTGCAGTTTGATGTGCTGATTGATTCTTCGACTGGTTCTGAGGTTGAGGCGACGCCTGGGGTTACTGAGGGCGGGAAGCTGTACAGGGGGCGGACATATTTCCAGGCGCCTCAGATTGATGCTTCGACGCTGGTGGTGGCGAAGAATCCGGTCGCGGTCGGGGAGCTTGTGCGGTGCACGGTTGTGGGGAATGACGGGTACGATTTGATTGCTCGGCCGATCAGTGAGCTTGAGAAGAAGGTTTCGCTGAATTTGTTGTGATTCCGGGCGTTTTATGGAATTTGTGCCGACGAATTTTTATCCAATTATGATCTGGATCTCGTGGGTTGGCCGATGGTTCCTTGATGGTGCGATCTGGACAGATGTTGATGTTGTGCGCTCTGGCTCTGCTGATGGTGGGGGTGGTGATGGTGCAGAGTGCGGGGATGCAGGTTGAGCGGTTGGGGGCTGATGCGAGTGCGGTAGGGGAGGTGGTGACTGCCAAGTCGCTTTTAACTTCTCGGTCGGCGTTGTATCTGGTGATGGCTATTGGTGCGATGGTGGTGGCGTCGCGGGTTCCGATCCGGAAGATCGCGGGGCGTTTGGATCGGGTGGTGTGGTTTAAGCCTGGGGGGGATCTTGGGGTTTTGATTCTTGGGTCGGTGTTGTTGATTGGTTTGGTGGTGACGGTGTATGTGCCTGGGCTGGCGCGGCCGGTGAACGGGGCGCATCGTTGGGTGAACCTGCGGCTGCCTGGATTGGAATCGATGCAGCCCAGCGAGCTGGCTAAGTGGGGGCTTGTGATTCTGGTGGCTTGGTACGGGGCGCGGCTTGGGTCGTACAAAGAAAACCGGTTGGGGATTTTCTGGAAGGGGTTGCTGCCTGCGGTGCTCTGCATTGGGGCGGTGGCGTTTGTGGTGGTGATGGAAGATTTGGGGACTGGTGTGCTGATGGTTTTGGCGTGCTCGGTTGTGCTGGTCGCGGGCGGGGCGCGGCTCAAGCACTTTGCGGCCTTTGTGCCGATCGGAATGGCAGGGGTGGCGGCGGCGATTATGACCTCGCCTTATCGCGTCAAGCGGATTACGGCGTTCCTTGATCCGTATGCAGATGCGCAGGGCGAGGGGTATCAGATGATCCAGTCGTTGACGACTATTTCTGGCGGGGGGTTCTTTGGGCGTGGATTGGGGAATGGCTTACAGAAGTTTGGGTACCTGCCTGAGGATACGACGGACTTTTTGTTTGCGGTGGTGTGCGAGGAGACGGGGTTTGTGGGGGCTCTGGCGATCATCAGCGCGTATGCGGCGATTGTGTGGGTGGGGACTGATATTGCAAAGCGGGAGACTTCGGGGATTTTGCGTTTGATTGTGGTTGGGGTGGTGGCGACTTTCTCGATCCAGGCGGTGATTAACCTGATGGTTGTGACAGGGCTTGGTCCGACCAAGGGGATTGCGCTGCCATTGATGTCCAATGGTGGGACGGGGTGGATTGTGACTTCGGTTTGTCTTGGGTTGGTTGTTGCGATCGAGCGGACGCAGGAGTATGCGGCGGCGTTTGATGGTTCATTGGACGAGGATATTTCGTTTGCGCAGCGTGACGGAGCGATGCTGGTGAATACTTTGGGGGGTTTGGGGGGCGGGCATGAGATTGGCGGGCAGGAGATGGCTGAGTTGATGGGGGATACTGAGGCTGAGTTTGAGCCTGAGGTTGTGGTGACGAAGCGGCGGCGGGTGATGAGGATTGGGTTTGGCCGGACGGCGAAAGAAGATCATGGCGGTGAGGGCGACGAGTGGTTCGCGGATCGCGGTTGATGGCAGGGGAAGACCAAACTCGTGGGTTCGTCTTTGTTGGTGGGGGTACTGGTGGGCACCTGTATCCGGCGCTTGCGATTTATGAGCAGCTTGTTGCGATTGAGCCTGGGGCTAAGGCGCACTTTGTGTGTTCGGAGCGGCATCTGGATTCTGCGATTCTTGATGCGGCGGGTGCGTCGTTTTCTACGATCCCGGCAACTTCTCCGAGTGGCGGGGTTCGGGGGCTCTTGCGGTTTGTGAAGAACTGGGGTCCGAGCGTGCGGGGGGTGCGGAAGATTGTCAGGGAGATGAAAGAATCGTGCGATGCGGAGATGGTGGTGACGGTGGTTTCGATGGGCGGGTTTGTGTCTGCCCCCGGCGCGATGGCGGCAAGGGCGGAGGGGTGCGAGTTGGTGCTTGTGAATCTTGATGCGGTGCCTGGGAAGGCGAATCGGTGGATCGGGAAGCGGGCATCGAGGGCGTTTACGGCGGCGCGGATCGTTTCGCAAGGGAACTTTGGGGGGTGGATTGAGACACGGCCGATTGTTCGGGGGTTTGAGGGGCGGCGGAGTAAGTCACGGGCGCTTTCGGAGTTTGGGCTTGATGGGGATCGGAAGACTGTGCTGGTGACGGGGGGGTCGCAGGGGGCGCGGTCGGTGAACCGGTTTATGGTGGAGATGGCGCGGCAGCACAGTGAGTCGTTTGACGGGTGTGGGGGGTGGCAGGTTTTGCATCAGGTTGGTGGAGGCGGTTGCGGGGAAGAGGTTGCGCTTGGGTATCGGGAGGCGGGGGTGCATGCTGTGGTTGTTGAATATATTGAGGAGATGGGGGCGGCGCTTGCGGCGGCGGATCTTGCTGTGGGTCGGTGCGGCGCGGGGACGGTTGGGGAGTGCTGGGCGGCGGGTGTGGCGGCGGTGTTTTTGCCTTATCCGTTTCATAAGGATGAGCATCAGAAGCACAACGCGGCGGTGCTGGCTACGGCGGGGGCGGCGGTGGTGTGTGATGATCTGATTGATGCGACCAAGAATGTTGAAGCGCACGGCGAGATGGTTGCTGGGTTGCTTTGTGATGGGGAAGGGCTTGCCAAGATGCGGGGTGGGTACAGCGGTCTTGGAGAGGCGGATGGGGGGCGGGTGATTGCTGAGGGGTTGATGGGGATTGAAATGGGGTGATTTTGGGTAGGTGCTTTGGGGGGTGGGGGTAAGTGGGCAATAGATGCGCCGCGGGGGAGGATATCCGGACC
>Ga0209345_10000752_pt1 | contig 41362 bp, 47 predicted proteins | sample Cruoilmetagenom7_FD_187294 | JGI IMG/M metagenome (GOLD analysis project Ga0209345, IMG submission 187294) | Oil polluted marine microbial communities from Coal Oil Point, Santa Barbara, California, USA - Sample 7 (SPAdes) (version 2) | ecosystem: Environmental > Aquatic > Marine > Oil seeps ...
CTGTATATATAGGAACCTTCCACAGTTCGGACCATTTTTGAAACTCATGTATGTGTAGTAGGCATACACCCCTGAAACCCTGAAAATGTGGCAAACGATAAACCAACAAACCCACAAACCCCCGCGACCCTGAAACCCTGAAGAAGTTAAAACGAAATCAGTTAAAAAAATCTCCGGAAAAAATCTCAAAATGCTTGACATACAACCGTCAGACAGATAAGCTATTATCTTGGTGAGAACCTCAGGGAGGGGGGATTACTGCTAAAGGAGATTAATATGGATTCAAAAACGCAAACAACTATGTCCGACCACCCTATTGTCGAGGTGACGTGGGTGGTCGGACACCACACGGTACCTGGATGGGTGGAAGATTCGGCCCAACTGGTGCGGGACACGAAAGCCAGAGTACGCGAATCACTCGGATACTTGGTGCGACGGGATAACGGCCAACTGGTCCTCGCGATGAACGTGATGCACCCTCCGAAAGGGACGCAATTCTCGAACACGCTGTCGATAGCGGAGTCACTGATTCTCGACGTGACCCATTTGCAGAAAACCTTGAAAGCTAAGAAGGTTTCTGGCACAAGGAAACCCAACCAGAAAACATCCGAACAAGAGCGCAAACAGCGTGAGGTAAACGCAGAAACCGTGGCAGGGTATCTCCGGGCGATGAAAGACCTAGACTCGGACACGCCACTTGACACCCCGAAGAAGGTGGGCGACACTGATGCGTGATTGGGCCTGTTGGGAGACTTGCCCCAGTCACTTAAGTCGCTGGGTGCTTTACCTCCTTTTAGCATTCAGCGACTTTTTACGTGGTACACTCTAAGCCATGAAATCACTTCAACTACAAGAACCGGTGGGTGAAACCCCTAAGTTCACCGTCAGCATGGACGCGGGTGCTCCCCAACTCAGTTTGGTGGACTCGTCGGAGGCAGGTGTTGTCGCCCTCTCCTATGCGACGGGGGGCACTACAGACCTTGAGACCAGCATGTCGGTCATCATCAAGCTGGCTAGAGCCATGGGTGATAATCTCAGCACGGACACGTTGAACGAAGCCGTGGCCTACCTGCACGCCCAGCGACCGGCCAGCATAGGGGAAGCCTTGAGCATGGCCCACGCCATTGGTCTCTGGTCGCACACGATGGAGGCGATGCAGTGGCTATCGCGGCAGGACACGCTGCGGTCGCGGGGTGAAGCGATAAAACAGCTAGAACAGATGAGCCGAATTACGGAGAGGGTGTCGCGGTGCCTGAGAGGGTTGCCTGGAAACGGTCCTGCTCCACCGCAGCAGCACCTTCACCTGCATGGCGCGGCGGCTCAGGTGGAGTTGGAGGCATACAGAACCCACCAAGGCGAGCACACGCCGCTGCCTGTCGCCCAGACTGACGAGGTAAAACGATACGATGTCTAAGCCTGTGGATGTTAATAGTTCGTTGGATGAAGTGATCGAACATATTGCTGAGAAGTTTCCAAACTTCCACCCGATGGCGGGGTTGGCTGAGGTTGCGGCAACCGGTCGGTTGGTGACGGTAGACCCCGTGTTAGGCGTGATGGAGGAGCAGAAGTTCAAGCCTGAAGCGCGGTTTGAGGCTTTGAAGCAGTTGAACTTGAAGATGACCCCTGGGTTTAAGGCCCGTGAGTTCACCTCGAAAGACGAGTCCTCTAAGGAGGACCTGCTTGATATCGAAGACAAAGCTTTGGCCTCAGCCTTCATCAACATGTTAAAACAGCAGCAAGGGGCGGCTGAAGCGGCAGAAGACCCCATTGAAGCGGCTAACCGTGAGATGGCTCGACGGCAGGCGGCGAAAGACAAAGAATAAAAAAAAGGAGAGTAATATGGATAGACCACACAGGTTAAACAGCAGCACCATTAAACTGAAGCTGGACGCGGACGGAGAAGAGGTGACGATGTACATCACCATTGTTTACTCGGAAGACCAGAAGCCCGTTGAGGTTTTTGTTAATTGTAAGAACCCGATATTCGCGGAACATATGAACGTGTTCACTATTTTAGTCTCGCGGCTACTGCAAGCCGGTACGCCCATGGGTGAGATACAGGGCGACCTGTCCGGCGTAAGCTCCCCCATAACGAGCCACCACGCTAAAACGGGGGAATTCAAATCCCTGTACGCACGCATCGGTAAAATCTTAGAGGAGCACGCAACCGGGTGACTCGACCGACAGGGACGACACCCGTAGAGTACACTGGGCCACAGGAGCAGCTTCGTCGTAAGATGATGGCTCGGTTGGCCCGTCAGTCGTTCTTGCGATTTTGCCTGGCCATCTGCCCTTGGATGGTTATCGAAGAGTCCACCCTCCTGATAATCCACTACATGGAAAAACTGGCTTTTGGCCGGATTTCTAAGCTAATGATATTCCTCCCCCCTCGAACGGGGAAAACCCTACTGAGTTCGCTATACCAGGCGTGGTTTATGGGGGTGACAGGAGGCAACCAGAAGTTGATGGGCATTTCCTACGCGGCGACGTTAGCTCAGATGATAGGAGGTGTGGTTCGGGATATTGTGGAGTCGGACGAGTACGCTGAGATATTCCCTGAGATACGGATCCGGGAGAGTTCTCGCGGTAAAGGATCGTGGGCGGCGTACAACACAGGAGAAGAGCGCCAACAAGACGGGTCATTTTTCGCGGGTGGCGCGGGTACCGGTATTGCGGGGCGAGGTTGGAACCTTGGCGCGATAGACGACCCGTTGTCTGAGCAGGATGCAGATTCGACACTGGTTAAAGATGGACTTTACGAGTGGTGGGGTCAGGGCTTTTACTCACGAAGGCAACCCGGTGCCTCCCGCGTAATGATAATCAATACCCGATGGGCGATGGACGACCTGAGTGGGCGACTGCTAGAAGCTGAAAAAAACGACAGAGGAGAAGGGCTGTCTCGTCAAGGCAAGAAACACCTGGAACAGGTGCGGAAGAAAGTGGCGGCTAAAAAGATTGGCGGGGTGGCTGAGGAGGACAATGAGGGGTGGACCGTGGTATCCATACCGGCGGAGTTGGATGACCGCACCAGCTTGATACTTAACCAGTTTACCGCGCAAGCGCAAGCCGTAAACCAGGAGCAGGAAGACTCTCGGGCGCGGAAAGAGGATCGCCCCCCAGAAAAAATTACTCGGATTGAGTACGAAGCGGGAGACTCCTACGCGCCTCGGCGATGGCCCCTGACAGAGTTGGCTAAACAGAAAAACGAGATGTCTGCGAGGGCGTGGAACGCCCTGTACCAGCAAAGCCCCTCAGTAGAGGAAGGCACTATCTTGAAACGTAAAGATTGGCGAAAGTGGCCGGAGTCGTCCCCTCCTGAGTGCGTTAAGGTCATCGCTTGCTATGATACGGCGTTTGAGGAGACGGAGACGGGGGATTTTTCGGCACGAACGACTTGGGGGATTTTCAAACCGGCTGGCGTGCCCCAATACAGCCTGATACTGATTGAGGCGTACAAGGACCGGCTGTCTCTGCCTGACCTGAAGGAAGAGGTGCGAAGCCACGCCCGTCATTACCAGCCAGACATAATCCTGATTGAGAAACGAGCGTCTGGAGCGTCACTGATCCAAGAGCTACGCCGAACCGGTTTGCCGGTAAAACCTTGGCTGCCTCCGGCAAAACTGCTCCAGGGTCGAGGTTCCAAGGGTAAGATACCGAGGGCGCATTTGGCCTCGATACCGTTGGAGCAAGGGTTGGTGTGGTACATGCCTCGTAAATGGGCTGATGAGGTAATCGATGAGTGTACGGCGTTTCCGTTTGGGAAGACCGACGACTACGCCGATACCGTGACGATGGCATTAATTTACGCTAGAATGCGATACTACCTACAAACGTGGTCAGACGGCGAGGACCGAGCAGAGCCGGACGACGAGGACGGACCGTCTCGTTCGAGGGCGACAACCCGGAGGGAGATGGCTCGCCAGAGTCGCTGAAGACCTTTAGTGCTTTTATCCCTAAGAGGTGATAAACTTATGTATACCGTATTAACAAACACCAACCGCCCCGCGAGGCTGACGCTATGATGGATAGAGATGGATTGCTGGCGGAAGACCCAGAAGACTTAGACAGCGTTGAAGCGACTGCCGACGGCGCTCTCTTTCTCTACCAGGGGCACGAAGAGGAAGCACTGGAGGAGGCCATCGCTGAAGAACAGCTTGAAGCCGAAGCCCCCGTGGAGTTCTACGAGAACCTTGCAGAGACGATGCTTGAAGAGGAGCTAACCTCCCTTGCCTCTGACTTACTGGAATCCATTGAATATGACATAGAGTCCCGTAAACAGTGGAGCGGGGTTATCGCAGACGGTATCGCTAATTTGGGGTTAACCCCCGATGCTCCGGTTGAAGATTTTGAGAACGCCTGCACCGCGACGTACCCACTGGTATCGCAAGCAATGGTGCAGTTTAACGCTCGAACCATGGACGAGATATACCCTCCGAAGGGGCCAGTGAAGGCGCTGGTAGTGGGAGCCAAGACCGAGGAAAAACGCAAACAGGCTACCCGTGTAGCGGACTACATGAACTACCAAGTCACTGAAGAAAACAGGGATTGGTACTCCGAAGATGACCAGATGACCTGGTGGCTTGGGTTTGAGGGTTCTGCTTTCAAGTGCGTGCATCGAGACGAGGTTAAGGGGGTTAATACCTCGCGGTTTGTGAGAGCGGTGGATTTCATAGTTCCTTACAAAGCTACAGACTTGGCCACGACACCCCGATTTGCTGAACGCCTGAAACACCAGGATGCCTTGACCATGAGGCAGCAGATGGAAGCGGGTGTTTACCGGCAGGTGGAATTGGGGCAACCGGCGAACGCAGAGTCGAGCGAAGTGGATGACGAGATTTCCGGAATGGAAGGTGCGGAGGAGTCGGTACCTGAGGAGGACTTGGAGTTCACCGTCTATAAAGCGCACGCGTACCTAAAGCTGGAAGGCGACGAACAGGATTTACCCTACCTCGTGTACCTCGAAGGAGAGACAGAGCAGGTGTTGGGGATTTACCGAGATTGGTCTGAGGGGGATGAGACCTACCAACGAGAAGAGTCCTACGTCCACTTTAAACTGGTTCCGGGGTTTGGGTTTTACGGATTGGGGTATCTCCACATGCTGGGCAATATCGGCGTAGCAGCAACCGAGTCTATGCGATACCTAATTAACGCGGGGTATTTCGCCTCAGCACAAGGGGGCTTTGCGTCCAGAGATGCGTTCCCTGACGGCGTGTCGGTTTCCATTAAACCGGGGGTCTACGAAGCAACAGATGCCACCGCCGAAGAATTGTCTAAGGCGTTTTTCACGCCAAATTTTAAAGACCCTTCCGTTGCCTTGTTCCAGACATTGGAGCTTTTAGTCCAGTCAGGGAAGGAGTTCGCTTCTATCACTGAAGCGATGACAGGGCAGGCCGCTCCTACGGGTCCGGTCGGCACCATGGTGGCTTTAATCGAACAGGGGTCGAAGGTTTACTCTGGCATACATAAGCGGGTCCACCAGGCCAAGCGCCGAGAATATAGTATTTTGTTTCGACTAAACGGAGAGCACATCCCTGAGGATGGGTACCCGTATAGGGAAGACGACGAAGACGCGCAGGTGTATGCGGCGGATTTCAACGGGAAGGTGGGGATTTTCCCCGTATCAGATCCAAACATAATCTCAGCCCAGCAACGGGTAGCTCAAGCTAATGCGGCCTTGGAATTAGAGAAACAGGCCCCACATTTATACGATACAAAAGAAGTGCATCGGCGGGTGCTGGAAGCCCTACGAATGCCTGAGATTGAAGGTATTTTGATAGACACGGATTCAGCAGAGCCGAGGGACCAAGTAACTGAAAATGTGATGATGATGATGGGTAAGCCTACCAAGGTTTATGAGTGGCAGGACCACGCGAGCCACATCGCCGTTTTGGATGCTTTTCTGATGAGTCCGCAGGTACAACAAGTGCCGTTAGAAACCCAACAGGTGTTGAAAGTCATATTTGATGCCCATAAGCTGGAGCACTTGGCCTTGATGTACAGGCAACAGGTGTCCGAGGCGATAGGAGGTTTGCCTCCGGTAGACATTTACGCGGATGAGTCAGAGAGTGGAAGTGCTCCTCTGGATCCGATGATGGAGCGCCAGATAACGGCGATGGCCGCACAGGTGGTGTCGCAGCAAGGCGCACAAAGGGCTATGGAGCCACCTAAGACCCCTGAGCAGGTCGAAGCTGAAACGGAGCAACTGGAGATGCGAGCCGAGCAGGAGCGGAAGGACGCAGAAGCTATGACCGCTGATGGGAGAGAGCAAGCTAAGTTCGAGTCGAGCGAGAAACGTAAAGAACTGGAGCACCAGAATAAGTTGAGACGTGATGGGGAGATGCACGACCACGAACTATCAAAGAAAGCCGAGGAAAACGCGGTGGACATCGCTCACAAAAAAGACCAAGAAGCTTTGGACCTGAAACAGCGGATTAGGGAGTCCGTACAGGCTAAGCTAAAGCCCACTAGAAAGGAGACAAATGGATAAGATAGCCCCGACACTGAAAGATAAAGACCGGAAGTTGCAGGATGTTGTTGTAATGATTGATGACGTAATGCACCCCGATGCGTATCACCTTGAAGATAAATACGACGAGGGAACGCCCCCTAAGCCGGATACCATCCCGTGGCTTCACGACTTGTGCTTGGATAAACGCCTCAAGTTGTGGGTGTTCAGCACTACGCTGAAAGAAGAGGGAGGGCTGATGGTTCGCGCGGATATAATCCGAAAATGGTTAATAGGCCACGGTTTTCCGGCGAAAGACATAACGCAAGTGGGCTTCACCCAAGAACTGACAGGTAACGCCCTTTACTTGGGGAAAAACATGTACTGGGTGTGTAACCGAAATCACTTAGCCAGTCCAGGGGCTTTAGTGCACCTGACGAGGAGTAACCACCGTGCGAGCTAATTTGCCTCGCGGGGAAACGTCTGAGTCGGGCAAGGGTAAAAAAGCCCCTTATCGAGGAGAGTCCTCGAAGGCAGAGGCGAAGCGCCGAACTCAGTTTCGACAAAAACAGAGAGCACGTAAACGGGGGGCCGATGGCCATTAACAACGTAGAAGTCCGACGGGCGAGAGCTTTCCTTCGGAGAAGAGGAGTCCCCTCGCGGGTCATGCCTCCTCGGAAATTTGCGGAAGCTGCGGAGCAGACAGGTAAAACGTTCAGCCAGTTACTCCGTATGACTGCCCGACTGATGATGGGTGGGCAAGGACAAGGGCAAGCGAAAGAAGCGAGGCAGATTGCCACGCAGAGACAGTTATCATGATTGAGGTATTAGACACCCTAAGGCACCAACTTGAGAAGGTCTTGAGGGCTAACGAGCGTAAGATGGTCTCCGAAACAGATTTATCGGGGGTGGGTCCAATCGCCAAAAAACAAGGACGCGTCCTTGGTGTGGAGGATGCTATCCGAGAGCTGGATAAACTGAGAGACCGAATGCGCGATGGCGAAGAAATAGACGACGATTTAACTTAAATAAAGAGGAGAAGCAATGACTGACATACAGTGGGAAGCGCATACAGCGACAACTGATTTTTCGGAAACTAACCCCGTGCAAGACATGCTGGCCGAACGAGGGCCGGACATGATCAAGGCGACAGAAGCCGCCGAAAAGCAGATAGGGGGTGCGGAATGCCCTGTGAAGGTGCAGACGTGGAACCTGTTGCTGATGCCTCTACAGGCACCAAAAGAAACGCGAAGCGGGATAATCTTGTCGGACACCACAGTAAATGCGATGGAGCATAACAATTACGTGGCTAAGATAATCAAGATGGGGCCGATGGCTTTTACCGTAGACCGGATACGGTGTGAGGATCGCGAAGTGGATGCAGACAACATCCCCAAAGTAGGGGATTGGGTTGTGGTCAGCCGATTATCGGGGCAACGGATCAACTACAAAGGGGTGCGAATGAACGTATGCACCGATGACTCTGTTATTTTGGTGGTGGAAAACCCAACCGCCTGCTACGTGATGGTTTAAGGAGAGGATGAGATGAGTATTGACACACCAGAAAGAGACGAGGGTTTTGGGAATTTGGAAGACTTAGGTGATGGCGACCTGGAATCACAAGAAGAATTTGAGGACTTACACCCCGCCGAAGAAATGGCAGACGAAGTAGGACTCCCTGTGGACGGGGGCAGCGATGACTTGGGCGCGGAGGAGTTTGAACTGGGGGAGGAGGAACCTGACCCAGAGGAAGGGGAGGAGGAACCTGACCCAGAGGAAGGGGAGGAGGAACCTGAAGAAGAACTTGAGATGGCGGACGATACCGCCCAGCAGATTGCACAGCAGACTATTGCTGATTTGGAAAACCAGTTAAGGGAGGCTACCCAGACTAACCAAACCCTGATGAACGACCGAGTGTCTACCGAGTTAACTCAAGTTACGTCAGAAATCGACAGCCTCCAAAAAGACTTGGTAGCCGCTATAGAGGAAGGAGATGCTAAAACCCAAGCGGAAGTCCACGTCAAAGTGACCTCTGCAACCGCTCGAAAAGCACAACTGGAGCAGTATAAACCGGACGCACCTTCCGCTCCAACCCCACAGAAAGCGCCAGCCCCTGGTGGGCATGTGGTCAGCCGGTATCCTAAAGCTAATGAGTATCTTGCGATAAACACCTGGGTTGGATCGCCCACGCATGGTCCGCAAACACAAACCCTGCAAACCATAGACAGGGCGTTGATGGCTGAGGGTTTTCACCCCAGCACGGATGAGTATTACGTGGAACTGGCGAGTAGAATGGACCGGAGGTACCCTGGATTGATGAAACTTAAAACGGCGAAAAGCGCACCTGTGAAGGAGAAGAAAGCCAAGAAAGCCGCCACCAAACCGGTGTTGTCTGCGGACAGAGGGCGAGTATCCCGAAAAACCAAGAAACGCCAGAAAACCACGTTGATGGAGGAGGACCGGGAAGTGATGCTGAAATTCGGATTAGACCCCCGAAATCCAGAACACCGAACGTCGTTTCTGAAGAACAAACACGAACGCTTACGCAGCGAAACACAACGAGCTTGAGGACCACACTATGCAACCTAATGAATTTGATGCTATGATGAAGACACAAGGAAATGCCCAGGAGCCGACACAAAGCGTGGCAGCTACGACTCCTGTTGATAAAGCTAACGCGACATGCGCGCCGGAGGTAGCCGCCCAAGACGGGCCGATACACCCTGCCGTAGACAGCGTACAACATTCTTCTCCGGTACACGCCGAGGTTGGACGACCCGTAAGATGGGTGCAGCCTAACCTGTTGGATGCCCCCCCTCCAAGGCCGGGCTACGTGGATCGCTGGGTATGGGTTGGGTTTGACACTGAAGCCCAAAGCAACATATCTACGCGACAAAGGGAAGGGTGGAGTCCCCGCGATCCGAATACCGTCCCCCAAGGATTCACATCTTTGGCTGGCAAAGACGGACGTTCTGGGACCATAACGGTACAAGGAATGTGCTTGATGGAAATGCCTGAAGAAGTTAATGCTCAAAGAACAGCGTTCTACGAGCAGAAGCAAGGGGAAATCGAAACTGCGGTTCAAGCGGAACTCGATGGCACCCAAGCAGAAGGCGGACTAGCCATCCAGCGCATGTCCAAGACCTCAGTGGTAACAGGTGGAGGTAGAAAACCAACAGTCCTACCAGACAGAGGTTAATATCTCCGAATAAAAACGTTAATCGGAGAAGTTAAATGGCAAATCTTGATAACCCGAATGGGTTCTCTGTGGACAAGCACGTAGGAGGTGGGTGTAGCCGGTTGTCTGAGATGACAATCGACCCAGCTTATGCAGTAAAGCTCCACGTAGGAGACCCTGTTAAAAGTTCTGGAACGGGCCGGAACATTATAAAGGCGGGTGCGAGCGACGCTATCCGTGGTATTTTCCAAGGATGCAGCTACACGGCTGTCGATGGATCAGTGGTATTCGCAAACGTATGGCCAGGCGCAAACCAAGCTAGAGTAGGCACCGAACCAGTGGCGAATATTTCCGCAGAAGACCCAGCACAAGAATTGTTGGTTCAGGTTAGTGGGGATTTCCAACCAGCAAATGTTGGCGATCTCGCAAATCTCACCGCAGGCACCGGCAATGACTTGACGGGCCGCAGTGGAGCGGAGATTGATTCAGCAACTTTAGGGTCAGGAGCTGCATATAAAATTGTGGGTCTTGCACCGATACCAGGCAACAGTTACGGCACGAATGCTCAGGTTCTCGCACTAGCGGCGAAACATGAACTACGTGGCGGCACTATCGCATAACGGGAGAATATTATGGGTACTATGAATAGGGCTTTATTCCCTAAACAGTTGCAAGACGGGCTGAATACGATATTTGGGTTGGAGTACAAACGCTATCCAGAAGAATGGCGAGCGTGTTTCGACGTGGAAAACAGTAACAAAGCATACGAGGAAGACGTGCTGGTGGTCGGCTTGGGTCCAGCTCAAGTTAAACCCGAAGGCGGTCCAGTAGCGAAAGACGAAGGCGGAGAATCTTGGGTTTCCAGATACCGCAATGAGACAATCGCATTGGCTTTCGCGTTGACACAAGAAGCGGAAGAAGACAATCTTTACGGCCAATTGGGTGCCAAGTATAGTCGAGCATTGGCTCGGTCTATGCAGCACACTAAGGAAGTGAAGGGGGCCTCTATATATAATAACGGTTTCGATGCGGCCCACCCAGGCGGCGACGGTGTGCCTTTATTTTCTACCGCACATCCTTTGTGGAACGGCGGCGTATTGTCTAATATGTTACCAACACCAGCGGATTTATCGGAAACGGCGTTGGAAGATGCCATGATCCGTATTTCCCTGTTCACCGATGATCGAGGTATCCCGACGATGCACCAGGCGCGTAAGCTGCTTGTCCATCCATCGAATACCTTTGAGGCTTCACGTATTTTGAAGTCTACGGGTCGGGTAGGAACGTCGGATAATGACAACAACGCGTTGAAGACTGAAGGGTACTTGGGTGGCGGTGTGGCAGTTAATCACCGTTTCACTGACCCAGATGCGTGGTTTGTGCGAACAGATTGTCCTGACGGTCTGAAACACAAGAAACGTATCGCGTTGAAACGCGGTATCGAAGGCGACTTCGAGACAGGCAACATGCGGTATAAAGCGCGTGAGCGGTACACGTTTGGCCATACTGACTACCGAGGAGCCTTTGGTTCTCAAGGTGGCGGCAGCTAAACACCGATAGCCCAACGTTGATGGGCGAAACCCCCTAAACCTTCACGGGTTTTGGGGGTTTCTTTTTACGTGGAAGGGGAGTACACTCGCAAACGACTGTAAATACCAGACTCAACACTTTCAGGGGACATTTATGCGCTCGAAACTCAAAGCCATTATCGAGGCTTCAAAACCTAAACAGAAAGAGGCTTCAAAACCTAAACAGAAAGAGGCTTCAAAGCCTAAACAGAAAGAGGCTTCAAAGCCTAAACAGAAAGAGGCTTCAAAACCCACGAAAACTAAATAACCAACACTCAACTGCGGCGATACGCCGATTCCATAGGAGAATTGCATATGAGTAATCCAGCACAAGGTAGATCATCCAGACACACAGTATCAAAAGCAGGTGAGGTCTTCGCAGGCAACCTGTCCCACTTCGGGCATAATTCAGGCCGGTCGGGAGCACCTTTAGATAACGCGGTATTGCGGTTCATCACAGTAGGCGTGCCCGTTAAAGGGGCGGCAACCCTGATGGCCGCAGCTTCAGTTACCGCAGCAACCGGCGCAACTATTAACAAAACAGCAGGCGTGGGTACGATGCACGGTGGGATACTACTGGGTCGGAAGATTCAAGTAACCTCTTCAGGCAACGACTCAGCGAACGTCATGACTATCTCAGGCGCTGATGGGTCTGGTCGGCCACAAAAAGAACAACTGACTTTAGCTAACGCAGGGGTTGTTACCTCCAACAAGGGCTGGTCATACATCGTATCGGTGAAAGTGAGTGCGGATACGGCAGGCACTATCTCTATTGGCACCGTGGACATTTTTGAGCCACCATATCACCTGATAATGAAAAGCCAGATTAGCGAGGTTAAAGTGGGCGATACCGCTGTTGCAACCATCGCGGGGAAACTGACGGTTGGTGTAACCGCAGCCCAGACAGGCACGAACGGTAGCCCTAAAGGGCTGATTGACTTGTCGGCAAGCAGTTTGTCTGATTTGGACGTGTTGACCATAGATATGATGGTCTTCCGTGGCGATAATGAAGAAGGTTTCGGTAACGCGGCTTGGGAGTAAAGAGGGATGAGACCTAAACGCATAATTCAATCTGGTGCTGGCGAAAGCAACCCCATCCCACTGGACTACCGGCGGGGGGAGTTCGAGGTGTCCTTGATAGTTGACGTTTTATCCGGTGCGCCTACCTACACCGCACAAGTGACTGGGGATGACGTGCAGGCGGAGGGGTATGACCCCGCGACCGGCAACTGGTTAGACCATTCATACTTAGCGGCGCTAACCGCCTCAGACAGTGGTAACTTAGATTTTCCGGCGACGGCGGTGCGGTTAAGCGTTACCGGGGCAGGAGATGCCCGACTAACTCTGATCCACGGAGGGTAAACCAGTGGCCCTCGGCGGGAAGTTTCTAGGGTCCTTAATCACCCAGGGGGTGAAGTTAGGCACTTCGGGCTTGGGTGGGCGAGGCTTCACTTCCAGCTACGCTCAAGTAGTCGTTAACACGATAGTCTCAATCTTTAACTTGGATAGGGCTGACGACACGCTGGACTACACAAGGCCAGCGATGGATGGTGTGCGTGAAGTTCCTTTGTTTGATGGGTTTCAAGGGTATACAGACGAGTACATCAACACCAGTGACGGGCCGAACTCCCCCCCTGACGGGATTAGAGGAACCACACCTTCCGCAATTGAAGGCTCTCATATTGCCCCGAATGGGAAGATGGAGGCTTGGACTATTCCAGCGGGTGCAGCGGATTCTTACCAAACAAACATATCCATCCCTACAGATAATTCAGTGTATCTAACGAAGCAGTACGTGAAACCAATTGTCAGCGGCTCACAGTTCAAGATAGGCGTAACAGGCGTACACACGGTAGATAGTGTGTCGATAACCTATGACTTTGATGCGGACACTGTTGTTTCGGGCAGCACCGATAAATTCTTCGTTACAAAATTAACAGAAGGAGCTTTCGCTGGGTGGTATATTTTTTCCGCTGTATCCGCTAATAACGGTTCCGGCAATTTATTTATAGATCGTATAGATGCACCACCAGCAGGCCAGTGTATTTATTGGCAAAGAAGAATTGAAAGGCTGACGGATGCTGATGAGTATCAAGTACCTAACATGTTACATGAGTGGGATGAGTCTCTATCGTCTGAGGCATTTCAGCGCCGTAGAACTCGTGTTATTGAGTGTTGGGGCGACTCTTTAACGCCGATAATCTCTACCAGTGAAAACAACTGGACGACTGCCTTAACAAGAAAATACGGGCGAATAGAGCCTAATGGTGTGGGTGGAGAAACATCTACTCAAATAAAAACTAGGTTTATAGCCGACACCGCCCAAAGTAAGCACGCTCATATCATATGGGCTGGTAACAATAATGTTACTGATGCCGCTACGGTTAAGGCCGATATAGCTGAAATGGTAGCTCTAATAGGCCATGATAAATTCATTATTGTCGGCGTTATTTTAGGGGATTACCCAGACAGATATATTGGCGGGGTGAATAGACCTGCTATTGATCAGTTAATTACTGACTTAGGAAATACCTATCCCGACAATTTCATAAATATGCACAGCATCCTCCATGCTGGGTACGACAGTGGAATACCTCAAGATGTCATTGATCATGATAATGGAGTAACACCTTCATCATTGAGGACTGACGACGTACACCTAAACGAAGCAGGCCAAGTCTTTGTTAGTGATGCGATTAAAGCCTTCATTGATGCGAACGGGTGGGTAGACTCAGAAGTAATACCTACTCAAGTCCTCACACAAGTCGAAGCAGGCGCAGAAAGGCGGCCTGGACAACGGCTTGAAAAGAATTTAATAACAAACAGTGAAAACCTTGATGATGGTAATTGGGCTGAATTTAGTTCCGCAGCAATCACGGGCGCAAAAACCTTTTCTTTCGCGTCAGGGATAAACGGCTACATTCAAGGAATATTAGGCAATCAAGATTTAATCCCTATCGGCGAGAAAGGTTCGGTGCTGGCATTCTTGTCGTCTACGGTGGACGTGGATTTGCGTGTTGTTTTCCGTGATAACTCTTCTTTATTTAACGTCTCGGTGGTCGTTAGTTTAGTTGGTGGAGCTGCTCCTAAAGAATTTTGGTTTGAACAGACCAGTCCTTATGTATCGACAGGCAGGAAGATTCAGTATCAAGTAGTGTCTCCCAGCCAAGCAGGCGTTATAACCGTTGGCTCTACAGGTCTATACAACTTAACAAACAAAACCAGCAAACTCCCGCCTGTGCAGGTCTCAGTAGGCATTGAATCAGCACCTCACTATCACGGAGCTGGTGTTGACGGCCTTAAATACTTCCAAACAGCCAATGACGACGTAACGGTTGACGGTAGTGGCGTAGTCACCCGAACAGGCACACAAACCGCAATCCCTGACGCAGATATGACGGGTGTGTTTATGGAGGGCGCAGGCGGAAATTTAGTCCGTAAGCCAATCGACGCTAGTTATGGCGACTGGAGCAAAGTAACAGGCTGCACGGTTGATTTGGAACCAGTTAATGATATCTCGCGATACAAAGTGACGGCAGGATCAGGTGGGTTTGGCTGGATTTGCTTACGAAATAGTCTCAACTACGCATCTAGCACCCCGCTTTCCGTAACCTTTGTTGTTGAAAAAGGAAACTACAGATATATAGGCATGGTCTTGCCTAACTCGATGGGTAAGGTTGGCGAAAGCATATCGACGTTTGATTTTGATACGATGGCGTGGGTAACGGTGTATGAAAACGTTATTGCCAGACATAAAGATCTAGGGGGTGGAAAAGTAGCCATAAGCCTTTCTTACGACTACACGTCGGAAACTGTCACAAGTCAGGCTATGGAGATATCGCTTTGTGCAAACTCCACAGGAGACACGTCTAGCACCCCTGCTGGGACAGAATACTTCTATTTTTACTCAGCCATGAAAGAAGAGTCTATTGTACCCACATCCTTCACGCCTCTTGCCACAAGAGAGGCAGACAACAACTACTCATTCCCATTAGCGGGATTAACCGACGGCACCGAAGCCAGAACGCACTACTTCGAGCTAACGCCGGAACACGACTTTGCTGATTTACCAGCGACCGATGTTTCGATAATTACGTTAAATGGATCAACAACTACCGGACTCCTATACCACAAAGCCAATCACAAGTTAGCTTCTTATGACGGCACCAACTCAACAGAATCCGCATTAACGGTTACAGCCGGAACCACAATAAAAGTAGCTGTTGAATTCTTGCTATCAGGCGATGTGAATATCTACATTAATGAAATACTGGATGGTACAGGCACATGGGATTTAGATAATGATGTAGCCACCCTCATGGAGCTGTGCAAAGGCTACGGATACGGGATGAGCATTAAGAGGGTGCGAATAACAGACGGGGCTTTCAGCTAGGCGGGAGCCAGAACATCCCTAGCAACGCAGTAACCAGTAGCGGAATTGTCGTAACAAGTAATGGAGAAATTGTAACCAGTGGTTGATATATCGCAATTAGGGGTAGAGATAAAACAAGCCTACGAGGGCAACGTAACCTCGGAAGGCAAGTCTGCTTTGGCTAAAAATAAAGTAGCTGGCTTACAGGCAGGTTTCGACTCCTTGAACCTTCAAGAACAGATGTCATGGTCGATGTCCTCCGGCATGATGGGACTACGCCAATATAGCGCCAATCAAGCGTTTAACCCTGAAGTACGGGCATTTCACGATCCTTATTCTGCGAATAACGCGCACGACCATTGGAACTTTAGGTCAATGCCTGGACTGTCTGAAATAGTCACATTTATTGGTGGTCGATACATTCAGTGGAGGCATCAAGATTACACGTTAAGAAAGTCAGTCATTCACGCCACAGCAACGACAAATGGCACAGAATACGTCCATGCGCCTGATGTGCCCACAAGCGTACTATCCAAGCCAACAGGCGTATCCGGCGCAACCTTAGACTTCGTAGGTGACACGCAAGCAAAGTACATGAAAGAGCAGTACACCACCAACAAAGCTGACGTTGAGATGGCTCTGTCATACTGTCAGGTGTGGTGGCAGGTTGTCGGCGGAGCTGTGCCAGACGAGGGGGACTCTCCACGTCACGCAGAACTAGCAGGGGACATGGAAACGGCGTACAGGGAGATGGCGTTCAATCGAGCCTCTGGACAAAAAGATAGATTCGAGAACCGTTCCGTAGCTCCAGTTGAGGTGATTGGCATTGATGACGACGGGCAGGCGGTTTATGGCATTGCCCACACTCAAATCATGGTCAAGAAAATTGGCAATATGGGCGATGTGGTTGCAGGGAACCTAAGTGCTCCACGTATTAATGTGGCCGTTGCTGACTCTCATGGGCATGAACTAGATGCTCAGATGACCGACCAGCAGGCGCAAGACTTGGTTGATAGCACAATTGCATCGCTTGCATTAACCAGCTCTGACGGCGGACACCCCCACACTTACACGATCACATGGAACGGTAGCGACTTCGTAGGGGTTTGCTCAGAATCAGGGCATGTCCATGACACGTTAGTTGAAAATGACGTACTAAAAAACTTTCCGTTTGATGCGGATAAAGCGGCTAAAGGGACGCTGGACTCAACAAACCAGTTCGCGCTTGTTGATGACAGCCGATTGATCAATATGCGAGGCTCTAAAGATAGTGTTGTTACAAGCCGTCAAGCAAGATTCACCCTGCAAAAAGGTGCGCTTGACCGGATTATGGAAACCTTGCCTGGCCTAGATGGTGAAGGCGCTTTCCTTGAAGAGCATAGCCCAACCTTTGTGCCTTCGTTAATCCTTGACAGAGACGGGGAAACGCTAAACGCAGCGTATTACAACCGCACGCATAAGTATCAAATTAATGATGCGGGTGGACGAACTAATGCGGATAGAGGCTTTAACGACCCGAATTTCTACACGGCCTCCACCGCTAACCCTGACGTGTTTAATGGTCGAAGTTACGCATTGCCGCTTGAGATAGTAGCACTGGCTCCTTTAGATAACTGGAACCCTTACGGCATAGATGAAGTGGATCGTACTGTTTTACAGGCAGAAAAGGCGGGTGGTGCAGGCTCAGCCAGCGGGAATCCTTTTACTGGTAGATCGGACAAGGAGTTCCATTACCTGACACCGTTTGGTCTATTCTCAGATTCTGGTAATGACGATCCGGCTGATACTGGAAAAACCGCATGGGTAGAAGATAGCGGTGGTACTGCTCGGAAAATGTACGGTACCGGAATCTCCCAATTTACACCTGACGGCGTACAGCGTAGACGCTTCCCTGTTTACCCAGTGGCACAGGAATTCAGTTATGAGTCAGTGCAAACGCTGAACTTAAAGGCGTTGCTGAAAGACGTATTAAAAGGGATTAGAGCAGGCACGGTGACGGATGCGGACATTGATGATGCTTTTTAACCGAGGGCCATTAATCATTGCAGTGATTGTTGTATTGGTTGCGATATTGATAGATTTATACATGGGGAAAATATGAGAAATTTTTTAAAGGTTGTATTTGATGGGGTTATTTCTATTTTTTCATGGGCCGTAGCTATCGGAGTTGTTTTATGCGTATGGGTCGCGTTAGGACTGGATGCTTCAGCCACTGAACAGCCGGAACTCAGTTCAGGCCAATGTGTTGACGACATCAAAAAGCGCGGCGCGTGTTGCGTGTCGATTCAGGGCGTTGTTCAGGTGATTACGCCTGATGGCGATGCGGTGAAAGTTGTTGTTATGCCTGAACACCTAAAGCCGGGTATGTGTAGAGAATTAAACTCATGGGAGGAAGCATGAATATCTACAAAGGTACGGAAAGACGAAGCGCGGAGCGGCTGAAGCAAGACCGCGACCAGTTCTATGTTGTCTCGGTGCTTGAGATTGTAATCTTCACCGTAGGATTGCTTTGGTTTTTACCGTGAGCGGCGATAACACACAGGCGGTAAGTAGGCTGACCGGATACCTTAACTTGATTAAGAGTGCGGGTATTTTACTGACAACGGTTATCGGGATAATGTACACGGTAGACAAGCGATTATCGGCAGTAGAGGGTGAAATTAAAGCCAGTCAAGTGACAATTGAATTTATGCTTGAAACGGATCACCAGGTGTGGGCTAGATTGTGGCCGAACGACTGGAAGCTAAAAGAGATGAGTTTGAAGAAAAGAGAATTTCAAGAGGCGGTGGGGGATTAGCCCGAGGATATAGAGGTATTTAGGATATGGCAGAGGAATCAAGATTAGCTGCAACGGCGGCTTGGACCGGAGATAGCGACGACCTGACTGAAGGTGAGACGCAGTTGTTGTTAACCGCCGGAGAGAGAGCGTTAATCGCTACAGCCCTACAGGCAGGAGACGCGGGTATCGAAGGGGATTCAGCCTACGAGGTTGCGGTTTCCGAAGGGTTTATCGGGAACGAGTCGCAGTGGTTGGCTTCCTTGGAAGGGACGGATGGAGCTGATGGAGGAGTTCAAGAGGTTGTGGCAGATACAACACCACAATTAGGCGGAAATCTTGACGGCAACCAGAAAAAGATTGAAAACTTTCTAGGCAGCTCTGTCGAGAAAACAGCCAACTATACAACGGTAAATTCAGATTCAGGTAGACCTATTTTCGTGAATAGTGCCAGTGCAGTGACTATCACAATCCATGCCGCAGCACCTAAAGATTTTAATTTAATCATCTATCGAAAGGGTGCTGGTGCAGTCACGTTAGCATCAAGCGGCGGGAATGTTCGGGGCATATCAACAATCGCAGATCAATACGGCGCATTGTCTGCCTATGTAGAAAGCAATGCGGGTTCAGCGCCAGAGGTCTATGGCGCATGATTATTCTTCCAAGTATGAGGAAAGCAAGACATGCTCCTGCAAGCGTATGGACACCAGCAGACTTGTACGATGGGGTTACTGATGATGGCGCATTCTTAAACGCTAATAATCTAGGGAGCATTTATCAGGATTTAAGCAGAGTCACGGCCCCAGCGGTTGATACTGTAGTGGGTAGCTTTGATGACTTATCTGGCAACGGTAATCACGGTACTACACAATCAACCGCAACACGACCAATATTAAGGTTAGAGGGAGGCAAGTATCACTTAGAAGGTGATGAGTTCGATCGACATTTATACTGTCCCAATGGCGGCGCTAAACTAGGCTCAGATCACAGCACAACGATGTTCGCTAGAATAAGAACTTATGCCTCGCAAACAACATGGCGAGAAATATTAGGTTACGGGCTTCAATCAAGTAGGCAAATGCGTTACTTAGGACAAAGAGCAACGACCAATGTTATAGGGTACTTAGGTCATGGGTTTGATGTAGATAGTGCGGTTGATTCTGACGATGGGTTTACGACAATCGTTATGGAAATGCAAGAAGCGAATAACGGTACTATTACGTTGTATCAAGATGGTGCTCAGATAGCGCGTGATACAGGCACCAAAACAGACGTTAATACCTCAGCAACCGACCTTTATTTTTTCCAAGGCCAGTTAGGAACAGAAAACGCCAAGGTCGATATCCAATGGGCCGGAATTTTGTATCGAGAAATATCGCCAACGGAAAGAGCGTCAATAAATAGCTATGACGGGGAATGACCTGCGTGGAGATGTTGGTGGGGCTGTGATACACTGTAGCCAGTGAAGCCATAAATTCCCTGATGAGAGAGAGGAGACTTAGACCAGATGGAGATAGCTAATTTCAAAGAATTACTTCCTTTGGGCGTTGAATTTATAAAGAAACCCAAAAAACTGAGTAACAAAGGTTCCTGGGAGACCGAGGTTCGGTTGGAAACCCCGCCCATGAGATACATGTCTATCGCTGAAAGCGTTAATTTCCTCAACCACGACGAAGGCACACAACCCGCAATGAAGGTGAGGTTCAAGAGTAAGCCGAGAGACGAAACAGGTGAGTGTAGCGTAATGGAGTTTCAGATGTTGACTGAGGGATCCGTTAGGGAGTTGATGGGGCACCTTTTCCCGTGAGAGTTGGAGCAGGCATGGCCTTGTCGTCCGCCCTTCGGTGGGTCGGCGGTTTAGCTGTGCAGACCCCGATAGACCTTTTAGCCTACCTAATAGTACCTTTAGCTGTTAAGACTTCCTACAATACGGGAAGGTCTTTTGACGGTTTCGAGGTGTGGGAACTTCCCTCTTGGGCCAAATGGTGGGATAACCCAGAGCCTTACGGGGCTTTAGGCGAGCCTTTCTGGTATAAAGAAAAAAACTGGAAAAGTAAAGAACAGCAAATGCGCGGGTGGCTGTTGAGAAACAAGGCGTATGGATTTCGCCGCGCCTACGTGGACCCCAAATTAGTAAATCCCGAGTATCGTCTTTGGGGAGACCAATACATTAATAAGTCCACTGGCCGGACAGGATGGCTTTTTGCGATAGCGGTTTGTGACGAGAAACTTTATTGGAATTTCGCAGCAGTGCTGCGGGTTGTACGGATACCAGACCTGAAAGCGACTTGGAGAGCACGAAAGTTAGTGACTACGATGCTTGGCTATCAACCTTACATGGGGTGGGGATTTAAGCGCGAAAGACCTTTGGGTAAGTGGGACACGGAAGTTTTGGCAGACCACTCAGCCTCGATACTGAGATTCACCACAAAACTAACAACACTGGACGGGTAGAAAAGCAATGGGACGGAAAGCCAGATTATCGGACGACCAGCTTCAGGCGGTCGCAAATCAAATCAAGGTGCCGTTGAGTCACCTGAAAGCCGTTGCGGAGGTCGAGTCCCGAGGTTTCGGGTTTTTGCCGGATGGTAGGCCCAAGATTTTGTTTGAGGGCCATAAATTCCACAAATTCACTAAAGGGAAGTTTTCGAGGACCAACCCTGTTGTGTCTCACCGAGGATGGACGCGGAAATACTATAGGATGGACCAATACGCCAGATTAGAGGAAGCGGTAGCTTTAGACCGAGAAGCGGCGTTGATGTCCGCCTCTTGGGGGAAGTTCCAGGTGATGGGGTTTAACTGGAAGGTGTGCAAGTACCCGAGTTTACAAAAATTCATCAATGACATGTTTCGGTCTGAACTAGGGCACTTACGAAGTTTTGTGGGGTTTATCACCACGAACAAACTGATCGGGCCACTCCGAGAAGGGGATTTTGACCGGTTTGCGTTGCGTTATAACGGTAAAGGGTACAAACTAAACAAATATGCGCGTAAAATGCGTGCTTTAGAACTCAAATTTAGGAGATAAACGAATGGCTACTGTAATCCCAATCGAAGTGAAACCAGGTAAATCTACAAGTGAAGCCCTCGGGTCCGTCTTGGCAGCAGTGATTTCGGCCTTAGCGATCCCCGCAGTCGCTTGGATCAAAACCCAGATTGGGGTGGACTTGGACCCAGTTCTATTTACGACCCTCGTGGTGGCCATTATCGCGTCAGTTACCGGCATCTCTATGAAGTACACCGGAGACCGAACGAGCGTTAAGACTGCGACAGCGAATGCTGCCGCCGATGTCCAGGTGGCTGCCTTGCAGAAAGAGGTCGCCCAATTAGAGTTGATGGCAGTTAAGGCGCAGGTTGCCGCTGACGCAAAAGCTCTGAAGGTCGTGGCTAAACCGAAAGCACGCACAAAAGCCTAAACGTGCTGGGACTCAAAACCCTCGTCAAAACTCTCGTGACTGCCGTTAGTCGGGTCCTGAAGTTTATCAACGATGCACGCTTGAAAAAAGCAGGGGCTGACGAGGAAAGGGTGAGGCAGGTTGAGCAGTTGAAACGCCGCAAACGAGTCGCGCAAGACGCGATTAACGAGACATTGACGGAAGCCCGAAAAGATGAACTGGACCAAAAATATACTCCTATGGATTAGTGTGACCTTTATTAGTGGGTGCGCTTCACTGTGCCCAGAACCCACGCCCGTCGTGGATCCCTTTTGTGAGGTTGCGCCGATACCACAAGGCGTGGTTTCTGAAAGGCTACTGCGCGGCGCAGAGACGCATTTGGCCCAACAAGAACCCGCCGGTGAGGGGTTTCGAGACACCGAGAAACTCCTGGAGTACGCCCATGTTAGAAATAGCTGGATGCGGTCGTACCAGAACCTATACACCCGTATGGGGTGTGAGGGGGGAGACCCGCAATGACAGCCGACGTGTTGGCCGGTGTTTCTTTCCGCCCGGACTTAATCGAAACGATAGACGAGGCTTTTGAGCGAGCACAAGTGGACCCTGCGTCCATCACCAGCAGACATCTTCAATCAGCCAGACGGTCCCTCAACTATATCCTTATAAGGATTTCCATGCGGTACCCCCAGTTGTGGCTGGTTGAAGACCTTACTTTCACACTGGAAGCCGGACAAAAAACCGTAGAGTTCTCAGAGGGCGTTATCGACGTTATCAGTATCGTGAGTCGAGACGCTAACGGGTATGACACTCCGATGGGCTTCATGGGACGGGAGGACTACCTGAACATACCTGATAAAGACCAACAAGGTTCTCGTCCAGATCGAATTTGGGTTGACCGATCCAGCGTGGATGCGCCGGTTGGCCACTTATGGCAGGTGCCAGCTACAGCAGGTCAGTCGATAGTGGTGAACGTCATGAAGTACGCAGCAACCGCCAGTAGCTTCGACAAGCACCCCGAGGTGCCCTTGGCTTGGCAGGATGCTCTCGCAGACATGCTATCTGTCAAATTAGCCCAGAAGTACAATGATAAGGCTTTGCCTATCTGCCTTGCCTCAGAGAAAAGGTCTGAGCGAGAAGCACGAATGGCCACTTCAGAAAGGTCAAAAACCGTGATGGGCATCTCCCGACCTCGTGTTAGGGGGAGAAGAGGGTGACGGATCGGTTCGCCCGTGGGAAACGGGCGTGGTTCCATGACCAACGCGATGGTCTGAGAAAGCCATACCGCGACATGGTGTCGGATGGGCAATACCCCGGCATGAAAGTCGCGAAAGACACCTATGACCCTAAGCACCCTCAAGAAACCCCCCTCACTGATGTATCGGACCCGCAAGGGCTGGAGCGTGGAACGGGGGATACTGACGCATTCGGGGTGTCCGTGGTTCTCCCGGTTCCTGAATTTGGGGTAGGACCCGCTATTCTTTCGATGTCCGAGGGCGCTACGGTAATCGCGGGGGTGGTGGCCGAGGGGGTTTCCCTTCTCGAAGCGCCCCAAGGGTTCCAGTTTTTGGTTGATGACCAAGGAGTTAAACTGGTAGACTCGAGCGGGATTTTCTTATATGGGCCGGAGGTCTAGTGCATGGTGACACAAACATTCCAATTTAGTTATAGTTCGATGTCTGCCAGGTTGCAAAGCTACTTGGAAGACGGCGACGTGGATTTCCTATCCCAGATACCTAATATCATCCAGCTAGGGGAGCTACGTGTCCACCGAGATTTAGACTTGGAGATGCGGGATGAGGAATTCGTAGTGCAGTTTGACTCAGCGGGGAGCGCAACTAAACCTGACCGGATGGCGACAGTACGAGACGTTCTGTATGAAGGTGCTCTTTTGGAAGAGCGAGCAATCTCCGTATTGCGGGTTCTCCAAAGTCAAACTTCGAGTGGGATCCCACGATATTATGCAGAAACATCAGAGACCAAAATATCCGTAGCACCCGTGCCTGCGGCGGGGATAGGAAGCCCGTTTCCTTCGGAAGTGAAACAGCCAAATGATTTCCTGTACCCCGCAGAATCCGCAGCGATATTAACGGTCAGGGGTGTCGTAGTTCCAGAGACCTTGAGTCTTGAAACGCAGACTACTTGGGTGAGCACTCATTTTGGAGACCTACTGTTCGCCGCGTGCTTGGTGGAATGCGAACGGTTTAATAAAAACACCGAGATGGAGCAAACGCGAGACGTGGAGTACATAAACATACTAAGGCCGTCGGTAAAACAGATAAAACCACAACACCGGAAAGACTACGCTCGTGGGTTGTCCACCAGTTTGATGGCCACGCAGGAGAGCGCGTAAACCCCTATGCAGACTAATACTTTTAAACGGGACAAATTGTGGGGCGTGCATGATTTCAGGATTGATGTATTCAAGATCGCCTTGTTCACTCAAGAGAAAACGTCGGATGAGGAATTCTACACCTCGGTAGGCGAGGTTTCTGCGGAGGGGTACACCGAGGGGGGTCTCGCCTTGACCACCTTAAAAAATGGAGAAGTGGAAGATGGAGTGGCAATAGTCTCTTTCGCTGACGTAGAGTGGCCGGATTCGACCATTACTGCGACCCACGCGATGGTGTACAACTCGTCGAAAGCGGACCGTGCTATTTGCGTGTTGGACTTAGGTGGCGAGATAACATCCTCATCTGAGAAATTCACGATTAAGTTCCCCCCAGGGACACCCAACGAAGCCTTCCACAGAGAGACATAACCCCTATGCCTAGTACATATTCCACTTTACTCAGACTAGAACAGCAAGCCGACGATGAAAACGTAGACTCGTGGGGGGTGCGGCAGAACGCCAAGCACGCGCTACTGGAGAACGCTATCGCAGGCACCTTGGTTAAGAGTGTAACGGGTTCGGGGGATTTACTCCTAACCACTGCGAACGGGCTGGAAGACGAGTCCCGCTACGCGGTACTCCACCTCACAGGGGACATCACGGCGGCTCGGAGAATCCTAATCCCTGCGACCGCAAAGGTGTACGTAGTTTACAATGACACTACAGGGAGTTTCCCCCTGACGATTAGCACGGGCGCGGGGGTAGACACAGCGGTAAAACAGGGGCACCTGAAAACGATAATATGCACTGGGGTGGATGTCCTGCCCAGCACGCCGGATTTAGACCCAGATAGCGACTCCCTTGAAACAAGTGGAGGGCTGTTCACTCAGGGGGAGGTGTCTGCCAAAACCACGGTGGCGGGGAACGGTGTTTCCTTACACTCAGAATCAGGAATTGCGAGTATCACTCTCAGGGGTAATATATCCGCAGCGTCAGACACCCCTTGGAACGAAGTGGGCGATGACATTTGCCAGCTAGAGATCGCAGGCGGAACGTCTACCACTAACGCGTCGGCATTGACGCTGTATGGTAAAGATGTCCCCGGCGTTCCTGGTTTCGCACGCATGATGGCTCCTGTGGCTACCCCTACAGCCCGAATGGATTTTGTTGGGTACGGCGGCGGGGTGTACACCGACGGTAGCCGTTTGTGGGATGACACCTACCACCCCGGTACGGTATCCTTCCAAGAACTTATGTGGCCTGTTGGGTCCATATACTTCCACTCAGATGACGAGATAAGTCCGGCAGCCTTGATTGGCGTTGGGGTGTGGGATGCAGCCCCTACTGATATGGGTTTAGCCGTTGGCGGGTTTTCCGTATACGGATGGAGACGAGTTGCTTAAATGCCTACCCAGCCACTAAGTATCGACCAAGGAGTATTTACCGAGACAACGGACCGAGATGGGAAGGGCCGGTGGAAGGATGCCAATCGGGTTCGGTTCCACTATGACTACCCAGAGAAACTCGGGGGGTGGAGTGCTTTAGCTGAATCAGATGTTGTGCCGGGAGCCTGTCGAGAAACCAGGCAGTGGTTGTCCTTAGACGACACGATATATATCGCGTATGGGACAGACACCGGTTTGTATATCCAGAAACCCAATGACGCGGATAAATCCTTCCATGACATAACTCCCGCAGACGTTCGGGCGCTCACCCTCGGAACGTTGACTGACCCGTTCACCACCACGTCGGGCAGCAATGTGGTCACAGTAACGTGGGTGGGGCATGGACTGCTTGTGGGTGGAAGTGCGAAGTTCAAAGGGGCTTTAGAGTGCAATGGTGTCCCTGGGTCTCTACTCAACCAAACCCACACAATTTTAACAGTACCAGATGTGAACTCCTTCACCCTCCAGGTGGCGGTGGAGGCTTCGGCTTCAGGAACCGGTGGCGGAGCGGTGTACCCCGTGTACGGTTTGGGGTATGGAACCGCTGCGTACAACAAAGGTGCTTGGGGTCGCGGGATTAACCCGTCACTGACACCAAGACCCGTAGGTGCCGTGCCCGATAACGGAGGATGGTCTTTAGCGGTGTGGGGGGAGAATCTCATTGCGAACACCCCCGGCGGGAAGATCTACGTGTGGTCCCCCACCACAGATGGGGTCGGAGCACCGGCTACCCAGATACCTAATTCCCCCGAGAAAGTGGGGTTCGTTGTCGTAAGTTCGGAAGATGAGCATTTAATCGCATTAGGCTGTGAGCCTTTCGGTAGCACAGACCACGATCCGCTGTTGGTTAGGTGGGCAGACCAAGGCAATTACGAAGACTGGCAACCTACTGCCGTAAACACAGCGGGTAGCATACCCCTACAGGAGGGGAATCGCATTATCTCTGGGAAAGTGGTGGGCGCAAATGTGATTATAGCCACCGACACCCACGGGTACAGAATGTTCCCAACAGGGCCGCCTTTGACGTACGGGATGACCGCGTTAGGTGCGTCTGAAATCGCGTCTCGAAATTCGTTACAGGATTATCGGGGTGTCGCTTACTGGATGGGGCTTCGTAATTTCTATATGTATGACGGGTCACTGAAGGTCTTTGACTGTGCTGTGTGGTCTCGCGTTTTCGAGAACTTGAACTATTCGATGTCTCACAAGATATTCTCTGGGGTGAATCGAGCGTTCGACGAGGTGTGGTGGTTTTACCCGTCCGCTAACTCTTCGGAGGTAGACCGCTATGTATTATTTGATGCGATAAAAGGCACTTGGTCCTTGGGGGAGATGGATCGCACGGCTTGGGATGGAGAAGATACGGCGTTCAACCGGCCCTACGCAGTGACCAAAGACGGCACCGTGTATATCCATGAGTTAGGAAATGACGCGGGAGGTGCCCCCATGGGCGAGTTCTTGGAAAGTTACGACTTAGACATCTCCACGCCTGGGCAAGATGAAGTTCTTCGGGTCAACGGGGTTGTCCCTGACTTTGAAAAACTGGAAGGGTCTGTCAGGATGACTTTCTCCGGTAAAAAACGGCCCCACGGGGGAACAACATCGAAGCCTCCTTTCACGGTGACGGCCAAAACCCAGAGGTACTCCACGAGATTGCGAGCACGACAAATAAGCTTACGGATTGAGGGTTTGGGCAGCAACGGATTCTGGCGCATGGGGCCTATCCAGATTGATGGGCACCGGGATGGGCGAAGGTAATGTCTCGCGGAGAGCAACTGCCCAGGATAACGTCTGTCGAGCCAGTTGAGTTGTTGCGCCAGTTGAATTCTATGGTGGACCTACTTAACCGGCGACTAGCTTCGGCGGAGCAACCATCAGGTAAGGAGTTTTGGGATGTTGCAAACCTAACCAGATCCACTACAATGGATGCTAGTTCAGCCACAACCGACGAAGTGCGGGATTGCTTAGGCACCCTCATTTCGGACATGAAGACAAGAGGAATTATCCGATGACGCACCCAGCGCCGACGAAGGACACCGCCGCCAGTATTCAAGAGGCTACGGCGTATGACGTGGCTAACATCGCAAAATTGCTAGAAGAATGGATCCCCTCCGCAGGTATCGCATACCCTGAGGTAGATAAAAATAGTCTATGCCAGTGGGTGCTAGACACAATCGTTAACGGGAAAGTATTTTTAGCAGTGAAGGGGGGCCGGATTTTAGGTGTCCTCGGAGTGACAGTAGACGTATTTCCGTGGAATCCCTATAAGAAGGTGTTGAAAGATAGTTTCTTTTACGTGCCCAATGGCCAGAGAAAACTCGGTGTCGGCGACAGATTAATGAAGGAGGCTCAGGCCATGGCCGCTGATTTTCGAGTACCCTTGTTTATGAATATCGTTAGCGGGGCCTCCCCTGACAGGATAGACCGTTTTTACCAGATAAAGGGTGGGGTGTACTTAGGGGGCACCCTTGCTTTCGGGTTTGAGGAGCAGGAGGGTTCACATGGGTAGTTTATTTGGGTCTAAAAAGAGTCCGACGCAGACCACCACTAACTCAGTCCCCGCATACATATCGAACGCAGGTAAAGCCGCAGCGGGAATCGCGGGAGAGTTAGCCGACCAAGAATACTTAAAGTACCCAGGAACCAGAGTCGCGGGGACCTCCCCCATGACCGACTTGGCCTTCGAGCGAACCTTAGATTCTTCAGGTGCGTACCAGGACAACATTAACCGAGCATCAGACGGCACTGGGGCTGCATACGGCATAGAAAACCAAGTGCTGGCATACACAGACCCCAATCGCAGCTATGCGCCTGCCATGTGGGATACGGAACAAGCGAACAAGTACATGAACCCGTACATCGAAGGTGCGTTGGAGCCTGCGGCCCGTGAGATGCGGGACGAGCACGATGTCACCGTCAACAAGGATAATGCCTCAGCAGCCTCCCAAGGAGCCATGCGGGGTAGCCGGTCCGCTGTCCTCGAAGGTATCCGAGGGGAGAACATGATTCAGGGGATGAATGACCTGTACGCTGGAGGGTATAAAGATGCCTATGCGTCTGCGTTAGACGCATTCAACTTAGATTCCAATAGAGCCTTAGAAACCGCGAAAGTTAACGAAGGCATCCGTTCAGGGGAGCTTGACCGAATGCGTGCGGTAAGTGGAGACTTACGAGACTTGGCGGGTACAGATTTGAGTATCGCAAACACAGGGAGCACTTTAAGTGGTGCCGACATCGGAAGGCTGTTTGCCGCAGGAAGTGTGGACCAAGAACAAAACCAACGAACGGCAGACTTGGGGTACAGTGATTTCCTTGAAGAGAGGGATTGGTTGTCCCGAGGGCTGAATTACTACTCTCAGGTATTAGGTTCCGCACCCAATGAGGGAACTAAGACGACATCAACTAAGGGGGGTGGGTCGAGCGCACTATCTCAAGTGGCGGGGTTGGCCTCCGCCGCGTCAAGTATATTCAAATTGTAAGAGGACATAGGCATGACTGAGCAATCACCTTTTAGTGGGATGGACTTATCGAAGGCTCCGCCCCCTCAGGATGTAGGGATGCCGGGCCTTCCTCCTCAGCCGTCGCAGCAAGCGCAACCGCTTCCTTACCAACAGCAAGCCCCTATACCGGGGCCTTTCGCTAATTTGCAAGGGGCTGCACCCGTCAGGGGGCAGGTTCAACCAGCGCCTAAGATAAACACCCAGAATGTGATGGACCAGATACGGCAACAAAGATCGCAACAGGTGCAAAACCCTGTCGTCAGTAATGGGATACCGGATACTTGGAATGCCCCTGACGAAAATACAGCAGCCCCTTTTAGTCCGCAACAGTTGGCCAGCATCAATCAAGCGTTCCACTCATTTAGGCAGGAACACGTACCGTACCAATCGTCACAAGATTACTACGCCCAATTAATATACCCGCAACGACCCTACGCGGGACCCGATTTCCTCTACGCACGGTAACGCCCATGGACCTACGAGCACCCTTTGACACAAGAACACCACCGGAGGTGCAGACGCACCCTGCGTCCCTAGACACTCCAACGTTTGAAGTGCTACCTGGGTCCTTTCCCATAGGAGGGGTTCCGCCTGTAGCGCCAGTAGCCCCCCAACCCCCGGTACCGAGACCGGAGGAGGCTTCGGCTTTTGAGGCGGTGCCTGCGGAGGCGGTAGGTCCCGACATTACACCGGAAGACCGGGATAAAATGGCTAAGATAAAAAAAGCCACTGAGTCCCTGATTTCCGACACGGCTAAAAACAACCAGATTGCCTATGAGCCAGACGCGAACCCTGACGGATCCACCAACATGGACGCAGCATCGCGGAACATGGGCGCTGCACAACAAGTTATGGGTAAAACACTGGAACGACCAACCGCCGCCCTAGAACCCTACATGGCGGAAGAAGACCGGAAAGGTATTTTGGAAACCCTAAAAGATAAATTGGAAGCCGCTACAGACACACCACAATTCAACTGGTCGGAGATGGGCGAGGACGAAAAGTCGTCCCTTCTCCTTCGGCTGGGATTGAACATGATGTCCCTCGGGGGTCAGCAAGGAGCCGCGCAACAGGGGCTACTCGGGGTGTTGGGGGCCGCTGGGCAAGCCACCCTCGACGACTGGGACATGAAAGCCGAGAAAGAGCGCAGGTCCAAAGAGACGGCAGCGGCCGAAGACCTCAAAGCGGAGCGCGACATAGCTAAAGAGGGCCGAGTTGAAAACAAAGAAATTCGGAACATTAACCGAAGCCAAAAAGTGGCCGTTGCGGCCGAACGCCGGAAGGTGCTAGACACGATAGACACGGATAAACGTAAGCATTTTCTGAAGATGGAAGAAGCTGCGGAGAAACACGGGTACAACATTTCACTGGAAGGAGTTCGCCACGCCCATAAATTAAGCCAACAGGCCCAAGCTAAAAAGCTTGGAGGAGCTGCGGGTAGCCGTTTTGATAAAGAGACCTTGGCTCAATGGAACTTGGTGAGTCTTGAAAACCCTGACTGGGACGACACCACGGTGGCTAAAGAAGTTAGTCGTCGTCACGATGTCCGGTATGGTTCGGGCGGAACTTCGGCAGAACAAAAAGCGATTTCCACGGCGAACCGAGGGGTGGTGAAAGACGGTCTCGCTAAGATAAATGACATGAAATCCAACAGGAGCGGTCGGGAGTGGAGAGACTACATGCCTGGGGCAACTGAAGACGAGAAAACGGCCAACGTGATGGATGGTGTCCGGCAAACTTATGTGGATAACGGGGTTTTCCCGACAGGGTATGCGTTCACACATAAAGCGGAAACTGCTGATATGGCCACGCTGTCTGCGATGATCTCCGAAGGGGATTCGCTGCCTAAAGAGCAGCAAGATGCTCTGAGGAGACGGGTGGCTGGGCTATCCTTGGCCCAGAAAAAAGAACTCCAAGCGGCCCGGAAAACTCAATAGATGGGGGACAAGTCTTTTGCAGATGAAATCTGGGGTTCGCTACCCAGCGACGACTCCCCACCTGAAACGCAAACCTCTGGAGGGAGCAGTTTTGCCGATGAGATTTGGGGGACGTTGCCCGAAGCAGACCCACTCACGCCTACGGAATTAGAACCCCAACTCGAAGAAGAGCCTGACCCCGTTCTGGCGGGTTCGGATAACGAAACCTCTTTAGGGGGTCATTTCGCACGGGGGGTAGACCAGTTACAGGGGTTCGGGTATTCCGCACTCGAAGCGGCGGGAGAGGGACTTGAGTTAGAAGGTCTCACCGATTTCGGACGTGAGGGGCGTGAACGCAACATCGACGAAGCGGCGGAAAATCCCCCATCCCAATCCTTCTCAGACGCAAACTCCGCAGGAGACTACGCTACGTGGGCCAAAGAAACATTCGTGTCTCAGGCACCCCTAATGGCCCCATCTTTAGCTGGTGCTGGAGCTGGAGCCGTAGTGGGCGCACCTCTTGGCCCGATTGGAGCCACAGTGGGCGGTGTCGTAGGGGCTTTAGTGCCGTCACTGGTGCTGGGCGCGGGAGAGGTCCAACAGAAAATCAAAGAGAAAGACCCTGAAGCCTCAGCCCCCTCCCTTGTTTTCGGCGCGGGAGCCACAATCGCGGCCCTAGACTCAGCATTTCCAGGGAAAATGGGGTCTTTTCTAGTCAAGAAGCTGGGGACAGACATCGCTGAGGAAGTGGTCAAAAAAGCACTCAGTAAACGACTCGCAACCGAAGTGCCCTTGAACATGACAATGGAAGGGACGACGGAAATCGTACAAAGCGCCATATCTGAAGCGGCTGCGTCCTCCGCCACAGGTGCCCCCATCGACTGGGCGGAGTGGAAAGCCGGAGCGGTTGAGGAGTTCGCGGCAGGAGCCTTGATGGGTGGCAGCATCACTACGGCGGCAGAGGTGTACGCTGCGAAAAAAGGCGCGTCAACCCCTCCTGAAGGAGACACCCCACCCTCTGAAAGGGAGTCAAGGGTTTCTTCCGTTGTGGAGAACCACCCTGCGGTGAAAGAAATCCAAGACCCCGCCCAACAGCAAGCGGTTGTTGAAGCGATTAAGGCCATGGCCTCCGAGGATGGAGTGCTTGCTCGGATAGACTCAGTGTTAGCTGAGGAAGGAGGGTCTGATGTTGCTCGGTCAGAGGTAGATGTTTACCTTTCAGAGTATATACGGGACGCTGTTTCCGAGGTGGCCCAAGACACGGCACCGCCTAAAGGTGAACCGGTGCCCGATACCACGTCTTTCGGCCTTAACGAAGAGTTTCCTGAAGCAGTGGCCGCCGCACAAAAAGAAAACCTCACTCCCGAGAACGCTGAATCTTTAGCCGCCCAAATGGACGCGTTTGAATCTGGGCGCAAACCCGCAGTGTTAATCACTGAAGGGGAGCCGATGCCTGTGATTCCTGAAGGGGCTAAAGTCGAAGAGATTCCTGGCCGAGGGCAACTCATCTACCGAGATGAGCAGACCCTTGAAGCGGCAAAGAATAACAAAATGGGTGAAGCCCTTGGTTTAGGCATTGATGAAAAACCGATGACTGACCAAGTGGTGACAGCCCGAAATTCTGAAGGGGTGGTGGTTACAGATACCGCCACAGACGGTCGTCCTGAAGTCGTTAACGCCGCAGGAGTTTTAGCGGGGGAAGGCGGGACTGTAGAGCACCGGACGGTAGACGAAGCTTTGTCCGAGCGAACCCAAGGTGCCGAGGGGGGGAGTTTCCAATCCACCGTGATGGCTGATTTAGAAAGAGAAATAGTGAGAGGGCAGTACGCGCCAGTTTCGGATATTAGGGGAGAGGCTGCCCCTGAAACTGCACCGGTTACGGATAAAGCGACCTATGACGAAGTTCAACAGGAAATAGACGATCTGACAGACGCATTGGAGAGAAAATATGGGGATGGCTTTATTACGGAGAACTTGAACTACGACGTTGCCCAAGCTTTAGGCAAACCTCACCAACTGCCTGAGGGGTACGATACCTCAGATTTAGACCGGCTATCTTCGTTACAGGACAAACTAAATGGTATCGGCGACAAAGAACTCGCCGAATTCAAAAGACGTGTTGTTAAGGATTCGGGGTTGCCGGAACCCCTCGCGACAGCGGCGTTAAAGGTGATGGGTGTGAGGGATTCCTACCCTTTCGCGATGAAGAACCTGAGAGGTTTAGGAACCTCTGTCCCGCAAACTCTGACAGATCTATACAACTTTTTCGATTCCAGAAAAGCAAAATCCCCCGCAGGTACTTCGCTAGATAGGGTTTACGCTAAATTTTACTGGGGTGGGACTGGAGAAAACCCCGCGCTAATGGCTTCGTTCACTCACGATTCAGGAAAAAAAATCGCTGCCGACAGTGAAATCCTGACATCTGTCGAGAGAATAGCGAACGCCGTTTATTCGGCTCGGGGTGAAGAACCAATCGACTTGTCTAAAACTACGTCTAAACCTAAAAAACTTGACAAGAGTTTAGACGTTAAAACCCCCATAGATATTGCAGCACACGAAGCGGCGACTAGCCCTACAAACGCCAAACCGCAGCCTTCCGAAGCTCAAATAGAAGCGGGAAACTACAAAAAAGGTGACGTGAAGGCTTTTGGTCTCGACATCGCAGTGGAGAACCCTAAAGGATCTACCCGATCAGGGGTTGACACAAAAGGGAAGCCGTGGGAGACCACGATGCAGCACCACTATGGGTACGTTAAGCGGAGCAAAGGGGCTGACGGGGACGCAGTGGACGTTTTCATCGGGCCTAAAGAGCAGAGCAATAAAGCATTTATCGTTGACCAGAAAAACGAAAACGGCAAAGGGTTCGACGAGCATAAGGTTATCTTAGGTGCTGAGTCCCAGGTGGAAGCCGAGAAGATCTACGACTCCAACTATGCCCCAGACTGGAAAGGCCGTGGCGCGACCACCGAAGTTACTACTGACCAACTGAAGGAGTGGGTGGCTAAGGGCGACCTCACCAAACCGGCAAAAGGCCAGTTGAATAAAACCAGAGAGCGAGTCTCCGCTGGGGATAAAGTGGTAGACCTTGACCCTTTTTTGAAAAAGAGCAAGCCCTCCGCGAAACCCGCACCTTCGGACAAACCGAAAACCGTAGGCCGTAAGCCAGCCGCACCTGGCCGCAGCACGGTGACTGACGTACATGAAAAAGTGAATGCGGTAAAGGGGATGCAAAAACTGCTAGACAACGGTGAAATAGTAATCGTGCAGTCCGCGAAAGACTTGCCAAAGAAACTCGCAGGGGATGCACAGGGGGTGTACGACCCAGAAACAGGAAAAACCTATCTAGTTGCTGATGCTCTGAAACCAAACCAGGTGCAGAGCGTGCTGTTGCACGAGATGACCCACCGAATGTTTATGCAAAACCCTGACGTGCAAGCCCAAATGGTGGGTGAGGTAGGGGAGTTCTCGGTGATCATGAGCAAGATTGAACGGGGGGACCTGAAGGGGCCTTACAAGCGGGTGTTTGATGCCGCGATGTCCCGCATCCCAGAAAACACCCCGCAGGCGGACAGGGTGGAGGAATTCGCAGCCTACGTTGTCTCGGAGTTCAACAGCGGGGCAACACTTCCCGCCCACCTAGCTGCATGGGCCAAACGCGTTATGGCTAAAATAAAAGCAGGTTTAGCGGCGGTAGGTATGCCTTTGAAAGGGATTTCTCCTGCGGATTTAGACCTCGCGGTACGAAGAACAATTGCACAGAAAGAACCGGCGAACCCGCACCTCAAGCGAGAACGCGCTTTGTACTCCAAGGCTAAAGACGACCGAAGACGCCACTGGTACAAGAGACCCGCTGGGATGTCTGACATCGACCAGATTCGGGACAAAGCCCTGTGGACAAAAGCTAAACTGTTGGGCCGTAAGTGGCTGACCCCTGAAGGGAATTTGGACGCAAAAGTGTACCAATTAAATACACTGAGGCAGGGTGACAATGTTGCTGAGGATTTGGAGGCGAAATTCCTGTTAAAGGGTTTTGACAAAGCGGTGAGGGGTGCGTACAAACACACCCTGAAAAGTAAACTGTCTGTTTTGGACAAAGCGACCCGTCGAAAATTATCGGATGCGCTGAAGGTGCCTGACATGGCAGACATGGACCCATCAATTCCAGATTCAGTCAAAGTCCACCTCCTCGCCATGAGGCAGCACGTAGATAAACTGTCGATGATGTACGTGGACTTAGTGAGAGAGGAGGCGGTGTTGGGGCTTCAGTCAGGAACCCCCGCACTGCGACGAGCGGTACTCGGCGCTCGATTAATTGCAGAAAACAGCGAAGCCGTGGACGCGCACAACTCCGAGGCAAAAGCCTCTGGCAAAGACCAACCGCAGCGCCGGAAAACCCCGAAGGCGATCCACGAGAGAACAAAAAAGGAAGTCTCTGAGTTAATGGATAGCTCCGAGGACCCTCGAACCCTGTATAAAGAAGCGGCTGACATCGCCCGTAAGCTTGGCACCATCGATACCATCACGCACAATGCCGGAAGGTACGTGCTCCGATCATACCGGATGTACGAGGACGGGGGTCTGTGGTTGAAGAAGATGCCAGCTAAAGTGAAAAAAACAGCGGCTGATTTTGTTCGCAGCGAAATGCTGGAGCACAACGACAAAGCCGCTGGGTGGCCTGCGGAAAAACTAGAAAACGAGGTGCGTAAGGCCCTCGAAAACCTGATACCCGACAAAGCTCGAGGGGGCGACTCGGTTGCGTCTATGATTATGGCCCCGAAAATGGGCGTAGATATGCAGCACATCCTCACTCGGCGAAAAGACATCCCTGTAGAAATCAGGGAATATCTAGGTGAGTACCATGACGCAGCGTACAACTACGCACACACCGTTGAAAAGGTGGCACACCTCGCCACCTCAAAACAGTTTTTCAATGAAGTGGAGAAAATGGGTGTCGGGGAATTCCTGTTCAAGGACGAAGACCGCCCTTCGGGAGCGACCACCTCTCTCGGGGGCGAGAAAAATCAGTCCATCGGTGCTCTTGCGGGGTATTACACCTTTCCTGAGGTAGCTGAGGCTTTCACGGAGCACATGAGACCGGTGGACCTTGACGGAATTTTAGGAGCCTTAGTCCAATTTAACTCACTGGCCAAAATCAATATGACGGTGTATAACCCGCCCACGTCGTCTCGAAACTTCATATCCGCTGGCGGTTTCGCCCTGATGAACGGCCACCTGCGCCCCAGTAAAATTAAGCACGCCGTTAAGATGGGTATGTCTATGCTGGGTGCTGGGGGGAAGGAAGCCAAAGATTACCGGAAAGAGTTATCAAGGTTGCGGGTGATTGGGGACGGCGTTCGAGCGGGGGAGGTCGCACAAACGTTTAGAGACGCTAAGGTTTACTCTTTGGCTAATGACGAAATAGGGGAATCCACGGCAACGATTGCGTCTAACGCAGGCCGCACCTTAATCCGAAAATTTAAAGGTGTTTTTGAAGGCATTTACTTGTTTGGGGACGACTTTTGGAAAGTTATCGGTTTCGAGGCAACGGTTTCGGACTTGATTAAATATAAAGGTTTAACTCGGGAAGAGGCTGCACCCATCGCAGCAAACCAAATTAGAAACACGTACCCAACATATTCAATGGTGGGCCGAGGCCCGAAAACGTTGGCCAGGTTTCCTGGGATGGGTATGTTCGTCAGTTTCCCGGCGGAGGTATTACGAACGTCGCCTAACATCGTCAGACAGGTGGGGCACGACTGGTCCAATGACATGAAGATTCCCGCCGCCAAACGAGCCACAGGGATCTTCGTCATGACAGCGGGTCTCGCGGCAATGGTGACTATCGCTCGAAACCTGATGGGGTACGACGACGAGGACGATGAGGCCGCTCGGGTTCTCGGTCCTGAATGGATGAAGAACTCCACCCTAATGTTCTTGCCCCGAGATGAGGAAGGCAACATGCGGTACTGGGACGTGTCGAACACGTATGCGTATAACTACTACACCCGCCCACTGATGGCTTTGCTCAGAGACCAACCTTTCGGCACCCGGTTGGCAGAAGCGTCTAAGTCGCTTGTCACTCCTTTTCTGGGAGAAGAGGCAGGCTTCAAGGTGCTTCGTGAGGTAGGCACCAACCGCAACGAGTGGGGGCAAAAAATTTACTATGAAACAGACCCAACACCGGGGTCCACGGTAGGGCCTGCGACCAAACACATCTTCGACGGAATGAAGCCTGGATTCCTGAAATCACAGGACCGGCTGGCAAAAGGTGCCGAACAGTACATCTCTGGGTCAGGCAAGCAATATTCTCTGTCCGACGAAATCTGGTCGTTCTTCGGTTTCCGGATGACAACGGTAAATCCTAAAGTGGCGCTATTCTATAAAGCGTATGCTCTGTCGGATGCCAAAAGGGATGCCACCCAGTTGATGAAACGGGTCGCAGCCAAAGATATGAACGATGTCCCTGAAGCGGATATTCGCAGTGCATGGATTAACGCAAACGCCATTGTCTATAAGGCACACCAAGACTTACAGACAGCCATACGCGCTTCAGAGAAGCTGGGCTTGTCCAAAAAAGACAAAGATTGGGTTCTCTCGGATAAAACCATGAAAGGCGCGATGAAAGCCTCGGGCCTCAGTGCAGATGCGTATGAGATAATACGATCCAAGGGTATCAGTAAAGCGGACATGGCGGCACTGGATAGCGGGGAAATCCCGATATGGACTCCCTCAGACCGCTTCTTTGATGGGATGCTCAGTAAGATCCATTTGATTATCTCCGATGAAGAGTTACAAAAGACCATCGAAGGCCGATTGAGTGGCCGGGAAGAGTACATGCAAGACCTGCAACAGGAATTCGAGGACTCAATCGAATCCAAGAGGCAGCAACAGTTGCTGGATGAAAACGGGCTGTCGGTACCCGACACAGAGGGTCTCGACTCTGGCGAGGACCTGTCTTCGGTATTGTCTGGAAATGACCCAGAAAAAATAACCGCCTATTTATCTGAGAACCAAGTGCCAAAAGATGATATTATTCGAGCAACCAAGGAAATCTCGCCAGCGTGGGCAGACATGTTAGCGCAAGCCCCGCCGGATTCAGTGACACTACTGAAGCACGCTGGCGTTTTGAGTTAAGAGGAAAATACAATGGTATACACACCAACTCAGTGGCAGAATAATCGCACCCCTGCTCTCAATGAGGCTAACCTAAACAAACTGGAGCAGGCCGTAGCCGCCAATGACGTGGCCGTTACCGGTAAAGCGGCACTAAACCACCAACACACCACTTCGGACATCCCGGATTTGGATGCCTACGGGCAAGCGGTGGTGGATTCTAAAGATGCAGCAACGCTTCAGTCGGCGCAGGACTTTACCTACAGCCAAGCAGTGGTGGATTCTAAAGATGCAGCAACGCTTCAGTCGGCGCAGGACTTTACCTACAGCCAAGCAGTGGTGGATTCTAAAGATGCAGCAACACTTCAATCGGCGCAGGACTTTACCTACAGCCAAGCAGTGGTTGACTCTAAAGATGCTGCGGTTTTAGGTGTTGCTAATACTGGAGTAGCAAATGCAGCGACAGCACAAGCCGCAGCCGATGCCGCCCAATCAACCGCAGATAACGCAAAAGAATTCGACGCAGGAACCAGGATGGTTTTCTATCAAGCCGCCCCCGTGGGATGGGTTCAAGTTCCAATTCCCGATTGGTCTATGCTCATGGCGGGGACTAGCGGCGGCGGCTGGACTGGAGGTGATACGCAGCCATTCACTCACGAGCACACCACGGGGGATTTCGCGTTAACTGAAGCCCACAACGGGCCACACGATCACCCGTACACAGCAAACCCCGAAAGTGGTACCAACAGTAACGCCGGTGGTTCTGACTTACCCAGAAACTTCAATGCAGCAAGCACAACAGGCTCGTCAGGTTCAGGAGTCCCACATAACCACGGTGAAACTTCAACCATTACAGCACAATACGCAACGGTGTTGATATGTCAGAAGTCGTAATGCCGGAAGGCACTTGCCCTTATGGGCATAAATGTATCACTTACATTGACGACAAGCCTAGTAGGTGTAACCTGCTTGTTGATCTATGGAATCACAACGACCCAGCAAAGCCCTTCCAGGAATCTAAGTGCGCTCATGCATGGCAACCAATTTTGCTCGCTCAATCTTTAGCGAATCAAGGCAACCAAAACCACACAATGCAAGTGTGGCGTGAGGAAACCTTGAAGCGCCAAGATAAAGCCATTGAAAGAATAGGCAAAACAACCCAACTGATAGAGGATTAAATTATGGCTGAAGGCAAACGATCTCCCACGGCACACCGAACGCCTGCTCAAATACGTGCACACGGCAAAGGCTATCAGGCAACCCCTACCCAGAAGAAACGCAGAGCCAAGCGTAACGCCGCACGCGCAGCAGTGGTAAAGAAGAAAGGCGCGGCAGCCGTTCGGGGCAAAGACGTAGACCACAAAAAACCGCTATCTAAAGGCGGGACTAACGCCCCTGGCAACCTTCGAGTCACTTCAGTGAAGAAAAACCGGGGGCATGGAATGTCCAAAGGCGGTCGAAGTAAAGCTAAATAGCGGCCCCGCCATACCGCCTCACGCAATCCAGAAGCTCTTGTTCACTCTCAGCTTTGTGGTCTAGCATATCCACCACTAAGGTGTCCACGGTATCTTTTGCCAGTATTCGGTGGATAACCACATCGTTTTGCTGGCCCCTACGAGGCAACCTGGCGTTCATCTGGTTGTATAGCTCCAAATCTGGCGTAACACCAAACCAAACGATATGATGCCCCCCGTGCTGAAAGTTCAGCCCGTGCCCTATGGAAGCGGGGTGCCCTGCGAGGATCTTTATCTTACCCAAATCCCAACGCCCCTGCATCGCCACCATGTCTGCGTCAGACAACTTCCCGCTGAGGTGTTCCACTGCGGAGCCATACCGGTCGATAATTCGTTCTATGTCCGACTGGAAGGAGTAGGCTAGTAGTAAAGGTGCGTCACCCGTTCCATAAACAATCTCATCCAGAGCTTCCAGTTTCTCTTTATGCACTTCTTCCCACTCAGGGGATTCTGGAGCTAGGTACATCGCCCCGTTTGCGAACTGTAAAGTCTTGCCGAACAAGACCCCTTTACTCAAAACCTCTAACACATGCCCTGAAGCCAACTCATGCAGCATGTCTTTCTCCATGTCCGCGTACTCCTTCATTAACTTAGTGGACAATTGGACCGTCACATCGTTAAATTGTGTGGGGAATTTATCCGCCTCCAAAACACTGGTTATGTCAGACAACGCGTGGAAAATCTGTGTTTTGCCCACGGGTGTCGGATCATACTTTTCAAATTGTGTGTTCATGCGAGGAGCAAAGTACGTCTGGTGATATACCCCTTTGTCCGTGCCCAATCGCGCCCCTCCGTCGATTAAAAGCATCTGGGAAAAAAGACCATCCAGCCCGTTAGGAGCGGGAGTCCCGGTCATCCCCATACGACGTTCGATGTAGGGGATTAAAGGCAGCATAGCGGAAACCCTCTTACTGGAGTAGTTTCGCAGTTTTGACATCTCGTCGAAAGCCACCATGTTGAAGGGCAGATAGTGCCCCTGGTTGAGGTACTTACTGATAAGGGTGTCGGCGATCCAGGCCATGTTTTCAAAATTAGTGATGTAAATATCTGCGCGGACCATCAATGCCCGTTCACGTTGCGCGGGAGTTCCTCGAACAATGGAAATCCTGAGATGTTTCAGGTGCTCCCATTTTTGGGCCTCTTGGAGATACACCAAAAGCACCACTCGAACAGGGGCGAAAATTAAAGCCCCGTAGACGTGCGCTGAAAATATCTGGTCTCGGATGGCCGTCAGTAAAGTCACCGTTTTGCCTTTACCCATGGGCCACCAAAGGTTCGAGTGCGCGTGGGTTTTTAGGTGCTGTACGCCGGTTTCTTGCTCCAGGGTCATCTCCGAGCGGGGCAGTGTGTTAGTCATAGATGGGTAAACTCCTTGGATGGGTTGGAGAGTGATTTCTCCCCCCTAAATAGTGGTAGAGGTGAATTTTGATGGCATCGGGAACACTGTCTACCACGTACACAACCGCTCCGTGCCGCCGCATCTCCTCGTGTTTCAGTTTTTGACTGTCGGTCGCTTTCTTGCCCAGTCGCTTGTACTCGATGTAGTAGGTGAACCCCGACACAATATGCAGCCTGTCTGGGTACGCGCGTTGGCCTCCCGCCCCGCCGCCGAATTTGACGCATACGAAGCCCAGTGTTTTGCGAGCGTAGCTACTGCCCTTGGACTCCGTTACTTTTTCCAAGGGGGTCTGGTCTGCTTTGAGTTTAATCTTCCGAGCACCCGGTAATTTTGGAGGTTTAAAAGTCATCAATCTTTCCTGTATCGTTTACCGGACCAACCGGCTGCTCGTAGAGGCAAACCCTTCGTCCAT
>Ga0209345_10000753_pt1 | contig 41353 bp, 32 predicted proteins | sample Cruoilmetagenom7_FD_187294 | JGI IMG/M metagenome (GOLD analysis project Ga0209345, IMG submission 187294) | Oil polluted marine microbial communities from Coal Oil Point, Santa Barbara, California, USA - Sample 7 (SPAdes) (version 2) | ecosystem: Environmental > Aquatic > Marine > Oil seeps ...
TAACTAGACAATATAAAATATTTGGTAATAAGCATACTTGGATTATGACTGTTATCTATACCATGACTTTTGGTTCGTTTATTGGTTATGCTGTTGGGTTTGGATTATCAATCAAAGTAATTTTTGGCTACCAACATCTTATGGTTGATGGGATTATGACACATAATACAGCTAACCCTGATGGGCCAAGTGCATTGATGTATGCGTGGATGGGACCATTTATTGGTGCTTTAATCCGACCAATTGGTGGGATGATGGCAGATAAACTAGGTGGCGCACGTGTAACACAATGGGTTTCTATTGCTATGATTGGGTCAGCTCTAGGGGTTGCCTATTATATGCAACTGGCTTATGCAAGTGCCACTCCTCAAGACTTCTTTGTTCCATTTCTACTGTTGTTTTTAGTATTATTTACAGCAACAGGTATAGGTAATGGTTCAACATTCAAAACTATTGCAACTATATTCGATAAAGAACAAGCAGGTCCTGTATTGGGTTGGACTGCAGCGATAGCAGCTTATGGTGCATTCTTAATTCCTAAAATATTAGGAGAACAAATTAAAGCTACTACACCTGAAGTTGCATTGTATGGATTTGCAATATTCTATGCAGTTTGCTTGGTACTAAATTGGTTTTACTATATGCGTAAAGATGGTGAGTACCACAATCCTTAATGTGTAAATAATACAACGTCATTCACTAAGCTGTGAGAATGACGTAATTTTAAAAAAATATTAAACTTAAACTGAGGGGTTTAAATTATGAGTCAATTTTTAGATAGGCTAACTTATTTAACTAAGAAAAAGCCAGAAACATTTGCAGAAGGGCATGGTATTACAACCGACGAAGATCGTGGTTGGGAACGTGCTTACAGAAATCGTTGGTCGCATGATAAAATCGTACGCTCAACACATGGTGTGAATTGTACAGGATCGTGTAGTTGGAAAATTTATGTTAAACGTGGATTGGTTACATGGGAAACACAACAAACCAATTATCCACGTACACGTGACGATTTACCTAATCATGAACCACGCGGATGTCCTCGTGGTGCTAGTTATTCTTGGTATTTATATTCAGCAACGCGTTTGAAATACCCTATGATACGTGGCCGCTTGATGCGTTTATGGCGCAAGGCAAAAGAAAAATTTTCTGATCCTGTATTGGCTTGGAAATCAATTATGGAGAATGAAGAAGATTCTACTTCATATAAATCAATTCGTGGCCTAGGTGGTTTTGTACGTGCTGATTGGGATGAAGTGAATGAAATTATCACAGCATCTAATGTCCACACGATTAAAGAATACGGCCCAGATAGAGTTATTGGATTTTCTCCAATTCCTGCAATGAGCATGGTTTCATATGCTGCTGGTTCTCGTTATTTATCATTAATTGGTGGTGCCTGTTTAAGTTTTTATGATTGGTATTGTGATTTACCTCCAGCATCTCCACAAACGTGGGGAGAACAAACCGATGTTCCCGAAAGCGCCGATTGGTATAATTCATCTTATATCATAGCCTGGGGTTCTAACATCCCTCAAACCAGAACCCCAGATGCGCATTTCTTCACTGAAACGCGCTATAAAGGCACAAAAACTGTGTCAGTTACGCCTGATTATTCAGAAGTTGCTAAATTGACAGATGAATGGTTACCCGCAAGACAAGGTACAGATGCAGCATTAGCTATGGCAATGGGGCATGTTATATTGTCGGAGTATCACCGCGATAATGTTAGTCAGTACTTTGATGACTATTGTCGTACATATACTGATATGCCATTCTTGATTTGCTTGGATGAACATGAAACTGGATTTGTTACAGGGCGTACATTACGAGCCAGTGATATTGATGGATTAGCTGATCAAGATAAAGCGGATTGGAAATCAATTTTAATTGATGAAAACACCAATAAATTGGTTGTTCCAAACGGTACAATTGGTTCGCGCTGGGAAGACACAAAAGGCAAATGGAATTTAGAAACCAAAGATAATACTAATGGTTCTGAAATTTGGCCTGTTAAAACACTCATTGAAAAGCATGATGAAATTGTTGAAGTATCTTTCCCTTACTTTGCTAATAAAGAACACGATCAAGAAATTTTTCAACATACTGATCATGAAGATATTATTAAACACAAAATTCCAGTACGTAAAATAAAAACCAAAGATGGCGATAGGTTTGTTGCTACAGTATTTGATTTGATGATGGCTAACTATGGTGTTGACCGTGGTTTAGGCGATGAAAATTGTGCAAAAGATTATGCAGATGATCAACCCTATACACCAGGATGGCAAGAAAAAATAACCGGTGTTGATAAAGATACAGTGATTCGTATTGCCAAAGAATTTGCTGAAAATGCTGATAAAACACGTGGTCGTTCGATGGTGATTATTGGTGCGGCGATGAACCACTGGTATAATATGGATATGAACTACAGAGGCATTATTAATATGCTAATGATGTGTGGTTGTGTCGGTAAATCAGGTGGTGGTTGGGCGCATTACGTGGGCCAAGAAAAATTACGCCCTCAAACGGGTTGGTTGCCATTAGCTTTTGGCTTAGATTGGCAGCGTCCACCACGTCATATGAATGGTACTTCTTTCTTTTATAATCATGCTAGTCAGTGGCGTTATGAAAAGTTAGAAATTGATGAGTTGATCTCACCATTAGCTGATAAAAAAGATTGGGATAATTATTCATTAATTGATTGTAATTCACGTTCAGAAAGAATGGGGTGGCTACCTTCTTGTCCTCAATTGAAACAAAACCCTCTTGAATTAACCAAGCAAGCAAATGCCGCAGGTATATCGTCAGCGGATTATGTCGTTCAACAATTGAAATCTAAAGAATTAGAATTTTCTTGTCAAGACCCAGATGATCCTAAGAATTTTCCACGCAATATGTTTATCTGGCGTTCAAATGTTTTAGGCTCTAGTGGTAAAGGGCATGAGTATATGCTTAAACATTTATTAGGAACACAAAATGCTGTGATGAGCCAAGATATTGGTGAATTAGGTAAAGAGTTACCGACAGAAGTTAAATGGCACGAAAAAGGAGCTGAAGGAAAATTAGATTTAGTCGTTACTTTAGACTTCCGTATGTCAACTACGTGTTTATATTCTGATATTGTTCTTCCAACAGCAACATGGTATGAGAAGAATGATCTTAACACATCAGATATGCATCCGTTTATTCATCCATTAAGCAAAGCGGTAGATCCAGCTTGGGAATCAAAAAGCGATTGGGCTATATTTAAAGGCTTAGCTGAGAAATTTTCAGAAGTATGTGTTGGGCATTTAGGTGTAGAAAAAGATATTGTTACTTTGCCTATGCAACATGATACTCCTGGCGAATTAGCACAGGCTTTTGATGTTAAGGAATGGTACAAAGGTGATTGCGAACCAATCCCTGGTCAAACAATGCCAAACTTGATAGAAGTGGAACGTGATTACCCTAATACTTTCAAGAAATTCACCTCAGTTGGTCCATTGTTAGAAAAACTAGGAAATGGTGGTAAAGGTATTTCTTGGAATACGGATAAAGAAGTAGAAATGCTCCGTAGCATTAACCGTAAAGTAAAAGAAGAGGGTGTTTCTAAAGATCAGCCACGTATTCAAACAGATATTGAAGCGACTGAAGTTATATTGGCTTTAGCACCAGAAACAAATGGCCAAGTAGCTGTTAAAGCTTGGGATGCTTTGGGTAAATTTACTGGTAGAGATCATACTCATCTTGCGAAACCTAAAGAAGATGAAAAAATTCGTTTTCATGATATTCAAGTTCAACCGAAGAAAATAATTTCCTCACCTACTTGGTCAGGTCTTGAAGATGAGCATGTTAGTTATAGTGCTTGTTATACCAATGTACATGAGTTGATTCCTTGGAGAACTTTAACAGGTAGACAGCATTTCTATCAAGATCATAAATGGTTACGTGATTTTGGCGAAGGCTTCTGTGTATACAAGCCACCCATTAATACCAAGACAATTGCACCAATTCAGGGCAAGAAATCAAATGGTAATAAAGAAGTGGTATTGAATTGGATTACGCCACATCAAAAATGGGGTATTCACTCAACTTACTCTGAAAACCTATTGATGTTGACTCTTTCACGTGGAGGTCCAATTGTTTGGATATCTGAGATTGATGCTAAGAAGATGGATGTTGAAGACAATGATTGGATTGAATTATTTAATGTCAATGGCACGATTGCTGCCAGGGCCGTTGTTTCGCAACGTGTACCTGAAGGCATGAGTATGATGTATCACGCTCAAGAGAAGATTATCAATACTCCAACAACTGAAACTTCTGGCTTCCGTGGTGGTATTCATAACTCAGTAACCAGAGCAGTGGTTAAACCAACACACATGGTTGGTGGTTATGCTCAATTATCTTATGGTTTCAATTACTATGGAACGGTAGGTTCTAATCGTGACGAATTCGTTATTGTTAGAAAAATGGATAAAATTGATTGGAAGAATGAGCCTGTGGCTAACATTGAAGGAGGTGTATCATGAAAATCAGAGCACAAATAGGTAAAGTATTAAACCTAGATAAATGTATTGGTTGTCATACTTGTTCAGTAACTTGTAAAAATGTTTGGACATCTCGTGAAGGTGTTGAGTACGCATGGTTTAATAATGTTGAATCAAAACCTGGTATTGGTTTTCCAGATGATTGGGAAAATCAAGCGCGCTGGAATGGCGGTTGGGAACGGATGTCAAATGGTAAAATCAAACCAAAGATGGGTGGTAAGCTTAAATTATTAAGTAAAATATTTGCCAATCCAGATTTGCCTGAGATCGATGACTACTACGAGCCATTCACATTTGATTATGCACATTTGCAAAATGCTGCAGAACAACCAACACCACCAACAGCAAGAGCGCATTCTGCCATAACTGGCCAAGTGATGGAAAAGGTTAACAAAGGGCCAAACTGGGAAGAAATTTTGGGTGGTGAATTCTCGAAACGTTCTAAAGATTACAATTTCAAAGATATTGAAAAAGAAATCTACGGACAGTTTGAAGAAACATTTATGATGTATTTACCACGTTTATGTGAGCATTGTTTAAACCCTTCATGCGTAGCAACTTGTCCATCGGGTGCAATATATAAACGTGAAGAAGATGGTATTGTCTTAATCGATCAAGATAAATGTCGTGGATGGAGAATGTGTGTTTCAGGTTGTCCTTATAAGAAGATTTACTTTAATTGGGAATCAGGAAAATCTGAAAAATGTACTTTCTGTTATCCACGTATTGAAGCTGGTGAACCAACAGTTTGTTCTGAAACCTGTGTAGGTCGAATTCGTTACCTTGGTGTGATGTTATATGATGCAGATAAGATTTTAGAAGCAGCCAGTGTTGAAAAAGAAGAAGATTTATATCAAGCACAGTTAGACTTGTTCCTTGATCCTAATGACCCAGCTGTACAAAAACAAGCGTTAGCTGATGGCGTACCATTATCTTGGATAGAAGCGGCAAAAGAGTCGCCGGTTTATAAAATGGCAATGGACTGGAAGGTTGCTTTACCACTTCATCCAGAGTATCGTACTTTACCAATGGTTTGGTATATGCCTCCCTTATCACCTATTAAAACAGCCATGCAAAAAGGCCAAGTAGGTAGTAATGGATTCTTCCCTAAATTTGAAGATTTACGGATACCCGTTAAATATTTAGCTAACATGCTAACAGCTGGAGAAGAAAGACCAGTTGAAAATGCTTTGAACACCATGATTTTATTGCGCGAATTTATGCGTAAGAAAACAGTAGAAGGTGTCACCGATTTAGACATGCTAGCTGAAAATGGTGTAACCGAGCACATGATGGATGATATGTATCGCATCATCGCTTTGGCTAATTACGAAGATAGATTTGTTATTCCAACAAATCACCGTGAATATGCAGGTAAAACACCATTTGATAACGAAATTGCATCAGAAAACAAAGGCTCATGTGGTTTTAGTTTTGGTAATGGTTGTCACGGCGGATCTGGTGAAGGCATTAAACTTAATATTTTTGATACCACCAAACAAAGTAATACTATGAGTGGCAATGTCAGAGGACAAGGCTCAAATGTTTTACCACCATTGGGAGATGAATAAATGAATACTTTTAAAGTTTTGAGTCTATTATTATCTTATCCTAAATCTGATTGGATTGATCATTTAGATGAACTTGAGCAAACTTTGCAAGATGAAAATATACTTTCAAAGCAAAAGCTTAAAGGGGTTAGTGAAATATTTGCTCGTTATCGTCAAGAAGATTTAATTCAATTACAAGAGAATTATGTAGCAACTTTTGATCGTGGGGCTTCACATTCTTTACATTTATTTGAACACATTCACGGGGAATCTCGTGATCGTGGTCAAGCCATGATTGATTTGATGGAAATGTATAATGCAAATGGTTTGGATGTTGGCACGTCAGATTTACCTGATTATTTGCCAGTATTTCTAGAGTTTTTATCTACAGGTAATCTTGCACAAGCGACACATTTTTTGGGTGAAACAGCGAAAGTCTTAATGTTAATTAGAGAACGTCTATCTAAGAAAGGTTTGGATTATAAACATATATTTGCTGCACTAGTTGAATTGGCTGATGCTAAAGTAAATCGCAAAGAAATCAAGAAGATTGTAGCTGCAGAAAAAGAAGAAGATAGCTTTGATAGTGTCGATGAAAACTGGGAAGAACCAGAGGCGTTTGGTAAAAATCTTTTTAAATCGAAAGATTATTTAAACCAAAAGATAGCAATGAATATACATTCATCTAATCCTCATTCACAACCTAATCAACCAACTAACTCAGAGGAGCAATAACATGAATGACTTTTTATTCGGAATTTATCCTTACATTGCTGCAACAGTATTTTTATTGGGTAGCTTATTTAGATATGATAGAGAACAATACACGTGGAAAGCGGGTTCTAGTCAAATGCTTAGTTCAAAAGGCATGCGAGTAGGAAGCAATTTTTTTCATGTCGGTATTATATTATTGTTTTTTGGGCATTTAGTAGGATTGTTAACACCAGAAAGTGTTTACCATGTGTTTATGACTGCTGGTCAAAAGCAAATGATGGCAATGGTTGCTGGTGGTATTTTTGGTACTTTATGTTTTATTGGCATGGTGATATTGATTCACCGCCGTTTAACTAACCCTAGAGTTAAAGCTACAACAAAATTTTCAGATATATTTATCTTACTATTGTTGTTTGTGCAACTGATTCTAGGTTTGTTAACATTACCAGCATCAGCACAACACATGGACGGAAGTTCAATGATTGCATTAGCTAACTGGGCACAGCATATCGTAACCTTTAGATCAGGTGCTGCAGATTTTATTATCCATGAGCCAATGATATTTAAATTACATATTTTCCTAGGTCTGACCATGTTCTTAGTCTTTCCATTTACAAGACTGGTACATATTTGGAGTGCACCTGGTAAATATTTATTTAGAAAAGGTTATCAAATCGTTCGCAAGCGCGGTTAAATAAACGATAACATGAATTAATTTGACGCATAAGTTGGGCTGAACTTTGCTAAGCCCAACTTTGCTTTTATAATATATCATCATTAAATCTAGTTTTTGATGAACTATCCCATCAATTTTGTTGTAATTATTAACTATCAAATACATTATGTCACATAAAAAAAAACAACCATTCAAACCCTTAAACATTGCAGTTCACACTGTCAGTGACACACGCACTGAAGAAAATGATACTTCTGGCCTAGCCTTAAAAGACAGATTGTTAGAATCAGGCCATCATTTAGCCGACAAGAAAATAACTAAAGATGATATTTTTCATATACGCGCTGTAGTTTCTGATTGGATACATCGCAATGAAGTAAATGTAGTATTAATAACTGGCGGGACTGGTTTTACAGTTCGTGATAATACGCCTCAGGCTGTCGAACCATTGCTCGTTAAACGAGTACCAGGTTTTGGTGAGTTGTTTCGTCAGCTTTCTTATACAGAAATTGGTACATCAACAGTCCAAAGCAGGGCGCTTGCAGGTATTTCTAATGGTACCTTAGTAGTTTGCATGCCTGGTTCTCCTGGTGCATGTAAAACCGCATGGGATAAAATTCTGAAAGAACAATTAGATGCAAGCCATAGACCATGTAACTTCGTAGAACATTTACAAAATGCAATGCAGGAAGAGGTAATATCTACTTGTATTACAAGAGAGTAATTTTCAATTATTGACTAGTATACTAGAAAAACGCACCTATTATTTTGCTCACTAATATAACTTTTAAAAGTATTAAAATCATATGAGTATTCACACTTTTTAACTTGAAATTCAGTTAATTTATCAATTATTAAAATAATGTTAAGTTATTCAATATTTGCTTATAAAATTGACTTAAATCAATTTAAATATACCCCTAAAATCATAATATACTCACCATTGGGGCAAACAAGAAATTCAATATATTTAAATCGATTTTAGGAGTCGTAAAATGAAAAATAGAAAACTATTAACAGCTGCTATTTGTGGCTTATTGCAAGTAGGTCAATCCGCAACTGCAGCAGACAGCTTAATGGATGCTTTTAGTAATGGTAATACAGATTTATCCTTTCGCTACCGTTTTGAATATGTAGATCAAGATGGATTGAATGAAACTGCTCAAGCTTCAACGATAAGAACCCGTTTGAATTATAAAACTGAGGAATACAAAGGCTTTACCTTTTTTATAGAAGCGGACAACGTTTTAGAAGCCTTTGTAGACGATTACAATGCAGGAGCAGGAAACTCACCAAGTCGTGGTGCATATCCTGTAGTTGCAGATCCTGAAGGAACAGAAATCAACCAAGCTTGGTTCAACTATAACTTTAGTAAAGGTAATGGTGTAAAAGTAGGGCGTCAAAGAATATTGTTAGATAATCAAAGGTTTGTTGGTGGTGTCGGTTGGCGTCAAAATGAACAGACTTATGATGCGGTTTCTGGTTCTTTCACAATTGGAGAATCTAAATTATTTATGTCTTATATAGACAATGTTAACCGTATTTTTGGTGAAGATGTACCTGCAGGAGATCATGACGGTGAAACTATTATAGTTAATTGGTCAAATAAAATTAACGAAGTAGGTAAAGTTACGGCTTATTATTATGACATTAATAACAAAGATGCTGCCGCTTTTTCTACAGCTACATTAGGGGCTAAATTTGCCGGTAAGGTTGATGCTTTTAATTATAGTATAGAATTTGCTAATCAAACTGACGCACATAATAATGGTGTTGATTATTCTGCTAATTATTGGCGTTTAGATGGTGGATATAAAATGGAAAAAGCAACGCTAATTGGTGGTTATGAAGTGTTAGAGGGAGATGCTAATAAAGCTGGTGCATCATTTAGAACTCCATTAGCAACACTTCATGCCTTTAATGGTTGGGCTGATAAATTTTTAGGAACGCCAAATGATGGTATAGAAGATTTATTTATTGGGACAAAAGGGGTTATATCTGGATATAAGTGGATGGCTGTTTACCATGATTTTTCTGCACAAGATGGTGGAAGAGATTTCGGTACTGAATTTGATTTTTCAATAGCTAAAAAGTTAAATGATCATACATCAGTATTAGTAAAAGCTGCTTTTTATAATGCAGATGATCATGCCACAGACACTTCAAAGCTTTGGTTTATGTTAACAAGTAAGTTTTAAAATTCACTTAACAAGTTTGTGAAGATTAGATAATCAAATAGTTGAAATGCCTCATTATTGTTTTTGGTGAGGCATTAAAATATATATTTTTTCTTTTTGTTAATTTGTAAAATAATATCTAATGGATTTATTGTAATTTTTAAAAGGCTCAAATGAGCCTTTTTTATTAAATAGTACGCTACTATTTAATAACAATTTTAAGAGTATATATATATGTTAGATAAAATTATCAATGCACCAGTTATTTTGGAATTGAAAGCCTATCATTTATTCAAATCTATGGATGACATTCAGTTCGAACAATTACTTAAAATTTGTAGATTGAAACCATTATCCCAAGACCAGTTATTATTTCAACATGGTGATGAATTAACACATATTTATTATGTGTATGATGGTGCTGTTAAACTTTGTCGTTCTACCCGAAATGGTAATGAAAAAATTATTGAAGTTATGTCACAGGGAAAGTCATTTGGTGAAGGAGTGCTATTTGAGGGAACCCCTAAATATCCTGTTTCCGCTGCTGCAATAATGGATTCATTAGTTATACGCATTGAAGCAGATGAATATCTTAAAATTCTTAAAAGTTCTAATGAGTTATGTATAAATATGTTAGCCAATTTATCACGTCGTCTTCATTGGATGTTAAAAGAAGTTGATAATTTAACACTGCATAATGCTTCATTTAGAATTATTGATTATTTTATTTCACAAGTATCCGATTGTGAAAATTCTGTTTATAACTTGTGCTTAACCATTCCTAAAAGAGATATTGCTTCTCGACTTTCTATTAAGCCTGAAACATTTTCAAGAGCATTAAAAGGCCTTATTAATAAAGATTTAATTGAATTACAAGACAATCACATTATTCTTAAAAACTTAAAAACTCTTCGACAAATGGTCGCATTGGAAGAAATATAACCACACTTTAAACATACTCAGATTACTTGTCGTTTTACAAGCTAGGTTTATATAATTTCTGTTGTTTTATTTTACTTTGGCAAAAAAAAACGAGCTACCCGAAGGCAACTCGTTTTAATAAGGAATTTATTTGCATAAACTCCTTGGGGGGATGGTACGATATTGCTATTACTAGTAAATATCTTTTTGAGTATTAGTTACATTAAACTTACCTGTTGGTGTAATTAATCTCTTATCTTTTATGACTTTCTTAAGTTTCAAAGTTTTGTCATCAACAACAACAATAGCAGATTTTTGGTCTTTACCGTTCCAAACAGAGAACCAAACTTCATCTCCTGCTTCATTATATTCAGGTTGAACAACTCTTTGTGCACCTTCTTTTCCTATTTTAGCCCATTTTGCAATTGGAAGCACCTTAAATCCAGATTCTAAGTCATTTATATTGAAAACTGCGACACCTTGTGAAAAAGCTTTATCGGGGTTTAATGGAGCATCTACCCATAGGTGATTTGATTTAGGATGAGACTTAACAAATAACGATCCTCCACCCATGCCTTTAAGTACACGGACTACTTTCCAAGCATTTTCTGGGTGATTAATAGGATCAGTTCCTAATAATGTAATTTCGTCACTACCCAAAGCACTAGTTACCCAAACTGGCCCAAACTTAGGGTCTACAAAGTTAGCACCACGACCAGGATGAGGTATCTTGGTCACGTCTGTCAATGCAACAATCTTGCGATCTTTAGAATCAATAACAGCAATCTTATTTGATTTATTAGCAGCAGTTAAAAAATATCTATGCGTACTATCCCAGCCACCGTCATGTAGATACCTTGCAGCTTTAATAGTCGTTACTGATAAATTCTCGATGTCACTATAATCGACTAACAATACTTTACCTGTTTCTTTAATATTGACAATAAATTCAGGGTGCTCATGTGAGGCAATAATAGCCGCAACTCGAGGCTCTGGATGATATTCATTAGTATCAACAGTCATACCACGTGTAGAAACGATATTTAAAGGCTCTAATGTGTCACCATCCATAATGGTATATTGCGGTGGCCAGTAAGAACCAGCAATAGCATACTTATCTTCATAACCCTTGTATTTTGAAGTTTCAACAGAACGTGCTTCTAAACCAACTTTTATGGTAGCTACAATCCCTGGGTTTTCCATCCATAAATCAATCATATCAGTTTTAGCATCTCTACCAATAACATAAACATAACGTCCAGAAGCAGAAATACGCGATATATGAACAGCATAACCTGTTTTTAATATAGTGATGATTTCTTTTGTATCACCATCGATTAATGCAACCTCTCCAGAATCACGCAAAGTGACAGAAAATACATTTTTAATATTTATATTATTCATTTTCTTAGTTGGACGATCTTCGGGTTTTACAAAGACTTTCCAAGAGTCTTTCATCTCTTTCATACCCCATTCAGGAGGCATAGGTGGTTCATGCTGTAAGAAACGAGCCAATGTATCAATTTCATCTTTACTTAAATCACCTGAAGTACCCCAATTTGGCATGCCAGCAGGGGAACCATAAGTAATCATGGTTTTTAGATAGTCTGTACCTTTTTGACGCGTGATGTCTGTAGTTAAAGGTTTACCAGTCGCACCTTTTCTTAAAACACCATGACAACCAGCACAACGTTCAAAATATATTTTAGTCGCATGTTCTGATTCTACAACAGTCATAACAGGACCATCAGAGGTAATCAATTGTGTCGTATCTTTAGGGTTGATTCCAGAAGGAGCTCCTTCGTAACCTGACTCAGCTTTGCCTGGGTGATCAGCTTTTGAACCTGTAGGAACAGCAACTTTGTCTGATCTGGCTGCAGCAACCTCTGCTGCATTAACTTGGAAACCTTTATTGCCCCAACTATGCATCACGTAAGTGATGATATTGGCAACATCATCATCTTTTAAATAAGATAAATTAGGCATAACAGCATTATATTTTTTACCATTTACTGTGATTTCACCGTTTAAACCACCAATAACAGTTTGGATAGCTCTTGTTTTATCTTCTAGTAAATAATCTGATTGAGCTAATGGAGGGAAAACTCCACTCATACCTTGGCCTGATACTTGGTGACAAGCAGAACAGTGAGAATTATATAAGCTCTCACCTACCTTTACTTGAGTAGCTAAATCACCACTCAACATTTCTGCCTTATGTGCAGCAGCCGAATCAGCAGCATTTATATTTATGCTTGCTAATAATCCGACTATCAATAAGGACTTTTTAAAAGTTTTCATTTTATTTCTCCAAAATTTGGGGTTTCTATAATAAATCGGCACAGTGCCTAATTTGTTGTTAATTTTATTGGTTGAAGTGGCCTTAGTCATTGATGTAAGTCAACTATGAAATATAATTTATAAAATGATTGAGTATGATAATGATACTGTTCTTGAAGGCTGTGATAAGGCATCAATTATGGGTTCATTCACATCGAAATTACGTACTTGTTGCCAGTTCCAATATTTTTTATTTGTTAAGTTGGTAATACCCAATTTTAGTTGTTGTTTATTACTTATTTTATAACTACTCATTAAATCAAATACAGCAAAGCCAGCAGGCTTGAAGAACTCATCATTGGTTTCATCGACTCTATCCTGAGCTGCATTAAGGGTAGAATATAGATTTATATTCCATAAATTATTTTTTGATACCCAACTAATCGTGTTGATAGCTTTTGCAGGGGATATAGTATTAAGCGGTTGATTGTTGGTTTTATTATTGCCACGAGATAAAGCTAAAGTTGAATAGCTTGAGAATGAATCATTTATTTGCCATTTGTGCGAAAACTCTACCCCGTAAATTTCAGCATCATCAATATTACGCGATTGAAACAGCATCGTACCTGTTTCTGGATCTACACCAATTCTTGCTTTTGATTCAATAAAATCATTATAGTCAGTATGGAAGAGTGTTAAATTACATTGATTACTTTTACCAAAATACCTGTAGCCAAACTCTAGCCCATTTGAAGTTTCAGATTTTAAACCTGGATTGGCAATGGCTCTTAAATTAAAAATGGGTATATTTAAACCAATATTAACATCATCAAAAGGAGGTGCTCGAAAACCGCGAACATATTGCGCATAGAGATTTGAGTTTTGGTCTATTTCATATAAGACACCTAGTTTTGGAGAAATGTCAGTTTCTGTTATTGAAACGATTTGTGTATCAATACCATTGGCATCAAATAATGTATCTCGTCCAGGGTTTAAATCATAATAATCAAATCTAATTGCAGGAATAATTGTCCAAGAACTATCAACAAGGTTTATCTCATCTAACATAAAAACACCGAGTTGATTAATTTTTGAATTCGGAAAATCACGCCGTGGAAAAACTTCGCCTAAAATGATAGGTAAAGTAACATTAGTACTTAAATTTGTTTCTGAAGCATCACGTAACTCTTCGATATTAGCTGAAGTAAATTCAACACCATATATGATATTATGAACTGCTGAGTCGGTAGAATATTGTTTATTTAAATTAAGCTCAATACCTGTGTTTTGTTGCTCATATTCAAAGTGGCGAAATTGTGCTAATGGAGTACCTCGGCGAGAACTTCTTTTCTCAAATGTATCTTGGTCGAAACTTGTTGTCGCAACATAAGTCCGCAGTATGCCATCATCAAAAAGCTGATTGTTGAGGCTAAAATCATAATCTAATGTGAGTTTATAATTGTCACTGTTATCTTGTGCCGATAATTCAGTAGTTCTTAAAAATCTACCTTGTCCAATAAAAGAATTTATTTGTGTATCATTTTCCCGCTGTGTTCCAGTAAAACCAAATTTCAAGGTATTAATACCCGAGGTGTTTACCACAAATTTAGAAAATAATGTCTGTTCATCCCAGTCTGAAAAATCTCTAGCCAAATGTACTGAGTCGTGATTGATCAAACCCTTACCATCACGTTGAGTAAAGGAAACAATACCGTCAATAGTATCATTGTCCCAAGCAGTCAATCCAGAGATTACACGTCCATGAGTTTTGCCATCATAGCCAATTCGAAATTTAGTATATCTGTCACTGGCATTGATAGATGTCAAATCTTCTGGGTTCCATGTGTTGATTGAAACAATACCACCAATGGCGTCACTTCCATATAGGGTAGATGCTGGCCCATTTAAAATTTCTATTTTTTTAATTAAATCTGTTTCAGGAAATTGAGCTGTAGCATTTGAGTAAGTTCCAATTGAAAATTGCTTTGCATTTGTAACTCCATCAACCTCAATCGCAACTCGATTTTGCCCAACGCCACGTATATTGATTCCTGAACTACCAAAACGGGTACCAGCATTCTCCATGTGGATATTACTTTCATAACGTAAAGTATCGGCCATGTTTTCACTATTTGTATTAGAAATATCGTTTGCTGAGATGACTGAGACAGCACCAATAACCTCCATAATAGGACGCATCTGTTTGCTGGCTACAGCAACTACTGTAGTTTTATCTAACTCAATAGTTGACTCATCTTCTGCCAAAATATGATTAGGGAAAATCAAAGATAAAGCTATCAATATAAATATTTTTTTCATGTGTATATTCTTATGTTTAATTAATATGTGAATTTTAATTAAGTCATAATCTATATCACTTGATTCATGTCAAATAGTTAGATTTAAATGGGGGATTGATGAATAAACAACTTAGCATTTTAGTATGAAGACTTGTCGACTGAAGTTCTTAATTTAATTTTCAAGTCGCAAGGAATATTTGTATTTCTATTGGTTCGTCAAGCGCATATATAGCAGTGGTAATTTTTTAGGCAATTCATCAGCATGTTTAAGATGGATGAATGAGTTTGAACCAAAGATATAAGGCAAGTAATCACTGGCATATTGGTCGATTGAGATACAAAAGGGTTCTAAGCCTATTTTCTTTGCCTCTAACACCGCTTGTTTGGTGTCTTCTATACCATATCGGCTTTCATACTTATCTAGGTCATTTGGTTTGCCATCGGTGAGGATTAACAGTAATTTTTGTTCGGATTTCTGCCTGGCTAAATCATTGGATGCAAAACGGATAGCAGCGCCCATGCGGGTGAAGTATCCTGGTTCAATGGCATTGATTAAGTCAATAATATGCCCGTCATAATTTTGCTTAAAATCTTTGATAGGATAATAACGAATATGATTACGACGTTTTGAAGAAAACCCCGCCAAGGCAAATTTATCACCAGAGGCATTAAGACTTTCAGCAAATAAAAATAAAGACTCACGGATAACATCAATGACTTTTTTATCATTATTGACATAGGCATCAGTTGATAAGGACAAATCTGCTAATAACAGACAGGACAAATCACGGTGAGAATTACGCAATTGACGGTATAAACGTGGGTCAGTAGTACTGTGGCCAATGAGTCTGTCTGTAGAAAAACTGATATAACTATTGATATCAATTTCATCACCATCACTTTGGTTATTAAACCATTGTCTTTGTGGGCGCAGGGCTTCAAATTGACGACGAAGTTTTGCCGCTTGCCATTTTAGTTCAACAGGAAACTTGGTGTTTTTTTCATGCCTGCTTTGCATTAAGAATAGGGCACAATGGTCCTTTTGTAACTTTTGTTTCTTATAATCCCATTCAGGTATTAAAATATCACTGGCAAGAATAACATCATCGTATTCTTCAGATGGAAAATCTAAATCTATCTTAATTTTATTACTGGTTTCACCTGTTGTCATACTTAAATGATCGAGATCATCGGCTATGCGTACAGCATCTTCCTCTTCTGAATCGTCTGGCGATCGATCTAAGTTAATAAATTCGGACCAAGAAAAATAACTCTCAAGTCTAAATGACATTAAACCACCATCACTTTCATCGGCTTCCACTTGTTCGGATTTGTATTTTTTCTTAAATTTATTTTCAGCTGAATTGGCTTTCGATTTTGATTGTGAATCTGCATCACCGGGCTTTCTATTTTTCTTAGAAGATTGGTTCTGATATTGATACAGCCACAAAATAACAGGTTGTGGCTTAAACCTAGAACGTGGGATTAACTTGATATCTAACCATGGATTTTTGAGACATTCCAAAATCAAATTTTCTGTGGCATGTAAATCAATAGGAAGTTTGTCTATGGGCAGTCTTTGTGCGATATGCGCTTGCACAATTTTATTGTATTTATTTTTTAAACCAGGCCATTTTTTTAATATATTTTTTGTATGGGTGTGGTTTTGTACAATCCAATGTTCTGTACTGCGATTCTCGTCAACCGATGCGATAGCGGTTAACCAGATGTATAAATCCTTGTTGAGTTGTTCATCATCAAAATAAGCTATTTGTGAAGGTAAATAAATACATTCCTTACCAAAATGCGCCAACTCAGCTTTTTGTCCTGAAGCGGATATTTTTTGTAAAAATCCCTGGTAAGCCCCATGTCTAACTGCCGAAGTGCTTTCAATAGTCAATGATTTTTCACCACCCATGGCACGAAAAAAAATAGATAAATGATTTTTAAAATCTTCAAGTTTAACCATGGCATTGGGGAAGTTTTTACGTGATTTACCGACAATATAATCGTGCCATTTCATACCGACCCATTCTTCACTGAATAAATTTAAAACATTAAACATTCTTACTTGTATCCTCAAAACAATGGGCTGGGATTTGGGCTTTCTTTCCAAAATCTCGTTTGGACTTATCTAAAGCACAATCATCAATTAATAATTTCAACAAAGGTGGTTTATCTTTGGTTTGTTGGACTCGATCACAGGCATCAATGCATTCAAAACATTGGGTACAGGTGAATATTTTACGTTTGATTGCTCTTGGTTTTATACGCATGGGGCAAGCATGTTCACATGATTTATCACAATCTTGGCACTCTTTTGCACGGCCAGAATTATAGCCTACTACAAGTGCTTTTTTATTGCTCATCCAAGCAAGGGATTGGAATATACCCACAGCACAGGCATAACGGCAAAACAAATGTCTGGCTAAAGTAAATTCAATGATGAAACCAACGGTAACAGCTGAAATAAATAAGCTCTGGTTTCTGGTGAAACTCAGATGCCAAAGATTATGATAAATTTCAGCCGGTGTGACCAAATAAGTTAATGCTAATATTGCCCAAGTAAAAGCGAATAGGGCAATAGCTATAATCGTAGGTATCCACCACCAAGCATTGGTCTTTGCTGTGGTGCCATCTAATTGCTGTTCTGGTAATTTTGGCTCCCAAAAGCTGGGCTTACCTGTGGCTCTTCGCATAAATGTATTGATGTATTCTACCACTGTAAAATGTGGACACAGCCATCCACAATACAATCGACCCCAACGCCATGCAATAAGTAAAAATATTACGATAGCTGAAACAATGGGAAGAATGGTTCGTGTGACTATTCTTATAGATAAATCAATAGCACTGACTTGTTGGCTTATTAGTTCCTGAAGATTTAGTTTTAAATCAAACCCGAAGATGACAAAATGTCCTTGATTTAAGTCCAACCTGAAAATATCAAATACAGGGGTTAATGCAAACAGGATAAAAAAACTGATTTGGTAAAAGAGGCGTTTGTTGGGGCGTTTTATCATGCTTTTATGGTGAACTTAGCATCTACGTTAACTAACTACTTTACCAATGAGTGGATAAAAATATATTTTATCAGCATTATTGCGTGCTATTCCCATGATTGCAGGGAAAAAGAATAAAGGAATAATCACCATATAGTAAATTTCTCCAGCAACAAGTGTAAAGGTACTTTTAAAGCCAAAATGCATCAATACTAGAGTGATTAAACTGATAAAAATAATAAAGCTAATTGTTGAGAGTATAAAAGCTTCTTTGATGGAAATTCTTAACATATCATCATGGGAGTTTTTATTTTTTAACCACGATAGTAGGATAAAAAGATAAACAATAGGAAACAGCAGGTTAAGTATAACCATAGCATGTGACAGTATTGATTTTGTTTTAAGTTGCATTAACTTTATTCAAATTTTGCTTTGACAACTTCCATTAATGCCCCAATAACTTCTTCGTCATCGGTCAATGGTTCAATAACTGCACTTTGACAGGCTTCTACTTGTGAGATGCCACTGTTTATGAGATTGGCTGCATAAATGAGTAATCTGGTTGATGCAGACTCTTCTAAATCATGGTCTTTCAATTGACGCAGTTGATAAGATAATTCAGCCAATGGCTTGGCAATTTCCGCACTAACTTGTGCTTCTGTTTGTATGATCTGTGATTCAACATCAATATTTGGGTAATCAAATTTTAATGAAATGAATCGTTGTCTGGTTGATGGTTTCATACCTTTTAATAAGTTTTGATAACCTGGATTGTAGGAAGCAATTAGCATAAAATCATCCGAGGCTTTCAAGACTTCACCAGTTCTATCAATAGGCAAAATTCTTCTGTCATCAGTTAATGGATGTAGCACGACTATCGTATCTTTACGGGCTTCAACCACTTCATCTAGATAACAAATAGCGCCTTCGCGTACAGCCTTTGTTAATGGACCATCTTGCCAATAAGTTTTGCCATCACCAATAAGGTGTCTACCTAATAAATCGGCAGCGGTTAAATCTTCATGGCAGGCGACAGTATAAAGTTTACGGCCTAATTTTTCTGCCATGTGTTGGACAAATCGTGTCTTACCACAACCGGTTGGGCCTTTTAACAATACGGGCAGTTGATTATTCCAAGCTTGGGTTAACAGTTCAACTTCATTGTTTTGTTCATGATAATAACTTTGCATGTGCTTTTGTACAACTTCTAGATTTTCCATTATAATTATATTCTGTTGTGGTAAATAAAGTATGAGTAGTTGATTTAACAACTACCCATATGTGTTTTGCATTAATTTTTTAGTAATTACTCAATTTCTTCGCCTTTTACAAAGAAACTAATTATATAGACAATTAAGCCGATTAAGAAAACAAGACCAGCAGCTTCACGTAACCAATAGAATACGGCAATCTTATCTTGAACAACCATAAATGGTAATGGTGTATCTGTTAAGCGTTGTAAATAAACTTGTAATATACCTGCACCAGTTAAGAATAATGTAATAAACACCATACCAACTGTCATTAACCAAAATGACCACATTTCAACGACTTGTGCTCGCATTGGGTTGGCTTTACGACCACGCATGATTGGCATAGCATAAGAGATTATTGTTAAGACAACCATTACATAAGCACCGTAAAAGGCCATGTGGCCATGAGCAGCAGTAATTTGTGTGCCGTGCGTATAAAAGTTTATAGGAGCCAAAGTATGTAAGAAGCCCCAAACACCAGCGCCTAAGAACGACATAACCGCTGTTCCAAGTGCCCATAAAGTAGCAGCCTTATTTGGATGGTCACGCCTACGTTTATTGATAACATTAAAGGCAAACAAAGTTAACATAAAGAATGGAATGGGCTCTAATGCTGAAAAGATCGAACCTAACCATAACCAGTAACCGGGAGTACCAATATAAAAGAAGTGATGCCCTGTACCGATAATACCTGTTATCAATGCCATAGCAACAATTATGTATAACCATTTTTCGATTAATTCTCTGTCAACACCTGTGACCTTAATTAATACAAAGGCAAGTAATGAAGCCAGGATTAATTCCCAAACACCCTCTACCCATAAATGTACAACAAACCACCAGAAAAATTTATCCAATACTAAGTTATCAGGGACATAGAAAGCAAATAAGAAAAAGACAGCTAAACCAACTAGCCCAGTTAAAAGAACCATGTTAATAACAGTTTTTCTACCCGATAATATAGTCATGCCGATATTAAACAAAAAGCCTAATACTACAATAACAATACCTATTTTACCAATGGTGGGTTGTTCTAAAAATTCACGACCCATAGTTGGTAAAATATCATTACCTGTAATTTCAGCTAAACGCGCATATGGAACCAATAAATAACTGGCAACAATGACGGCACCAGCAACTAAGAATATCCAAAATAAAATTTTGGCTAGTTTTTTAGAATAGAGTTCTCTTTGAGATTCTTCAGGTACTAAATAATAAGCAGCACCCATAAAGCCAAATAATAACCATACGATTAATAAATTTGTATGTACCATTCTGGCAACATTAAAAGGAATGGCAGGAAACAAGAAGTCTCCTATAACGTACTGTAAGCCCAAGATAACTCCAAATAAAATTTGTCCAACGAACAAACCGATTGCAGCCATAAAATAGAGTTTAGCTACAGATTGTGATTCATATTTTAATTCCATAATCATTACCCCTGAATATTTGGTGGCCAGTTATGGGTATCAATCCCATTGGCATATTTAAGAAATTGCGCCATTCCTTCCAACTCTTCTTCGGTTAGGTTAAATTGTGGCATGCTTCGACGTCCAGGAATTCCATTAACAGGGCGTGATTTGATAAATGCTTTGATGGCTTCAGTACTTTTACCGAAACGTGTATAGACATTACCTAACTCAGGAGCAAAATAAGCGCCTTCACCCAATAATGTATGGCAACCCACGCAATTATTATCCTCCCAAACCTTTTTACCTAGAGCGACTGTTTCCGTAAGTTCTCCTCGGTTGTCTGTTTTTGGTAGTTTGTTGGTGGTATCCACAGTAAGACCTATAAATGCGAGGAAGAAAAACAACGAACCCCCGTAATATATGTTTCTTGCCATGCCCTTGGTAAATCTCTCTTTCATAATAACCTCGTTGCAAAATGCATAAAATTCTGAAGTTTGTATCTTAAAGATTTAATGAGTTTAACTAATTGACTTAAATCAATTAGCAAAATTAAAAGGGAAACTTTATTGAAGAGTGTTTAATATATTTAAAAATTTTTAATAAATGAGTAGTTAAAGTAGCGAGTAGTGGTAATTGTGAATTAGAAGGTATCGTTTAACAAAAGTAATCTATTTTGATTTACTCTTAAAAGATATAAACAAGAATAACATTAATGACAACCATGATAAAACTGCAATCCATAACATAACTTTAGAAAGATAAAGCAAGGGTTTGAATTCAGCTGAAAGAGCTAAATTATAAGTCGCTACAGTGTACATGCCTAATGGAAAAATAATACTCCATTGCATAGGTTCATAGATTAAAGGGACTTTTTTGTAAACATGTTTCCAAAGACCAATCAAGACTAAAAGAGGAATCCACCAAGTAGCCCATGTCCATAGCATAATTGATATCATTTGCACAGAAGGACGTAAAGCTACTAATGTCGGGATAATAGGGTCTGTTAACAATAAACTACTTCCTGCATTGGCACTTATTGCAGCTGCCCCCATAATAACCCACATCAAGGGTGAATAATCCTTGGCTTCCATACTAAAAAAGAAAATTCTATAACAAAATATGGTGACAAAAATCGCATAAAAAATCATTCCTAAAGACCAAAGCATGTGAATTTCTACCATCATATAGGCAGCATATTCTCCTAAATCACCTGCTACTTTGGTTCCAAGCAAAACTAATGATTGTGTACCAACAATTAAAATAAGCCAGCCACCATGAACAACATTCACTTCACGGTTTTTATGTGCAAATGTCAAGGAGGCAAAGCCAAAATACATGAGCGCAGACCAATAAATAAAAGCAATAATCCAACTGGTTAATGCGAGATAAATAAAACCATGTTGATGTAACAAGATACCAGAAATGTTGGTTGCAGCTACAAAAGTGAAGAATATAAAAGTGGTTCGAGGGTTTGTTAAATCTTCAAAAACTGATTTTGGAAATTTAATAAGTCTCCAAGTATAAAGGACACTCATAATTACCCAAGTCGCTAAAGTAAAAACGAAAAATATTTCTGATAAAGTTGATAAATTTTGTAACTTCAATGCCAAAGAAATTATTCCAGTAGCCATGGTCATTGCGAAATAACCAGGATACAGGTCCTTTAACCAGTGAGGTTGTTTATATTTCATTCAATGTAAATTATTCAACTTGATCTTGGGCAAAACTTATATCACAATTTTGGAGGGCATCTAATGCTTCACACTCAGCAGCTTGTTGGTACAAAGAGGCGGCTTGTTGATCTTTACCGCCTAATAATAATAGGCCGTTAGCATATTCAATTGATGTTATGGGTAAATTTGGAGATATTTCCATTGAAGTTTCAAAATGTTTAAGCGCTATCGGTTTTTTAGCTCCGTAAGTTAATCCACCAATCATTGCTCCAATTTTATCAATGATTTCAGCATGATATAAACCCATTGCAGTATGCGCTTCAGCATGATTTGGTTCCAGTTCTAGAGTAGTCTCTAGATAGTTTTTGATTTTTCCACCTAAACCTTCACTTAAGGCTTTGGTAATTGAGATACGTTGTGAATAGCGTCCCATCATAAGCGCAACTGAAAATTGAGTATTAGCGCATTCAGATAAGGCTTCTGCTGCTTTCGCACAAAAATCTATTGAATCTGATAGCAATTTAATCACCTCATCTTCATCTTCACAAAGATAGTCACAATAAGCAGCCACAGACTTTGCCAAAACTACTGCACCATCTTCTGCTAAACTCAAGCCAATTTCTGCAGCTTTATGGAAGTCACCATTATGGTAGTACAACCATGCATCAGCTTGTGCACTTAAAACCTTCTCATCACCTTCATAGTTTAAGGGATATTCGTATTTATCACCTGTATGAAGGCTTTCCCAATTTTCTCCTAATTGTTCTTGGTTATAGTCAAAAGTATAGTCTTCAGGTAATTGTTCCCAATTGGTGATTTTCATGCGTGTTTCCTCATTTGGATGATTATATCATTTTAGCAATAACTAAAAAATTGTAAAGATTTTATTTTTTTGTCATGTATGGAGTTTTAAGTAGTTAGGCTTTGATAAATAAATTAACTGCAGCCAACATAACAACAATAAATATAATAGACATAAGACTGCCAACTCTTAAGAAGTCTTTCACTTTATAACCACCAGGTCCCATTATTAAAGCACTCACTTGGTGTGTAGGCAAAATAAAAGCATTTGAAGTCGCTAGCGCAACTATAAGGGCGTATAGGGCAGGGTTACCACCTGTTTCTAAGGCAATATTAATGGCCAATGGAACCAGTAGCACTGTTGCACCTACATTTGACATCACTAAACTAAATATCGTCGCTAAAATAGCTATTGCCAACTGATAAACATATTGGTTGACATCTCCAAGACCGGATATCGTTTGTTGCGCAACCCAAGCAGCCGTACCAGTATGTTCCATCGCATAACCAAGCGGTATTAAACAGGCCAAGAGGAATACGGTTTTCCAACTAACAGCACGGTAAGCTTCATCAATATGAATCACGCCAGTAATAATCATTCCAATCGCACCAGTTAATAATGCAATAGATAATTTGAAGTCTGTAAATATAACTAGCCCCAATGCAATGGCAAAAAAGAATAGAGCATAAGGGACTTTTTGAGGCCGTTCTTGTTGAGTGGGTACATCACCGACTAAAGCGACATTTCTACTTTTACTAATGCCAGCTTGGTCACGCCAACCTCCAAACAAGACAAACGTATCTCCCATATGTAGAGTAAGGGTTTGCATATTTTCACCTTTAAATACTACGTCACCACGTGATATTGCAACTATAGTAATGCCAAATTCTTGACGAAAGTGAAAATCGCTTAATTTTTTTCCTAAAAATCGTGAGCCTGGGACAATTACAGCTTCAGACAAGCCAGCATTTGATTCGCTAAAAGCATGTTTGAATTGTTTAAAACCATTTACCATGGTTAATTTATACTCTTCAACCATTTCTTCTATTTCAGCAATATCTCCTAAAACACCGATAGTATCACCAGACCAAAGGAAATGTTTTCTTGATGGAGAAAGTTTTCTATGGCCTTCAGAATTTAAACCTAATACTTTAATATGATCACTCATCAATGTTTCTAATTCAAAGATTGACTTACCAATTAATGGGCTATTTTTCCCAATAACAATTTCTTTTTTTACATTGTGAATGCCATATGTTTCAGAGAAATAATCATCAGATTTCTGACTGGACATATCATCATGAGTATTACCTTTAGGTAAAAGAAATCGTCCGATTAATAAAAAATAAACAATCCCAGAAATTAACATAGCAACTCCAATTGGAGTGACTGAAAACAAGCCAAATGGTTTTAATGTTTCAGCCCCGGGAGGCAATGACCGATTAGAGGTTTCAAGTAGATCATTTAATAAAATTAAAGGAGATGAGCCAACCATTGTAATGGTTCCACCAAGAATTGCACAAAAGCCCATTGGCATTAAAAGTCGGCTTAGAGGTATTTTTGTTTGACCAGAAATACGGCTCATTACTGGTAAGAATAGGGCGGTTGCACCTACATTTTGCATAAACCCGGAGATAACACCAACAGTGCTAGAAACGACAGGAATCACAGTGTTTTCAGATTTTCCACCAATCTTCATAATAAACCCTGCTACTTTATTCATGACACCGGTTCTATCCAATCCTGCACCTAGAATCATTACCGCAATAATAGATAAAACAGCATTAGAAGCAAAGCCATCAAAAATATGTGTATCTGGCACTAAACCAGTTAATCCAAGTACAACTAATATCAAAATGGCAGCAACATCAATCCGAATGACTTCGGTGACAAACAATATTACGGTATAGGCCAAAATAGCTAACACCATCATCATTTCATTATTTAATTCTAGTGCAGCTATTTCCATTTAGAGATCTTTGTCCAGATGATATACCAAATCATAACTGTGATGACCTAAGTTAATACCTCTTCTTTCGAATTTGGTAATTGGTCTCCATTCTGGCCTTAGTGTAAAAGCATTGTTTTTTTCAATATTGATAAACTGTGAAATTTCAGAAAATACTTCTTGAATATGCAGAGCGTATTCTTCCCAATCTGTTGCAATATGGACTCTTGCCTTTGGTTTTAATTTTGGAATAACCGATTCAATAAAAGGTTGTTGAATTAAGCGTCGTTTATGGTGTCTTTTTTTATGCCAAGGATCTGGAAAGTATATATGCATGGCATCAATCGAATTTTCAGGGAAACAATCTTGTAATACTTCAGTACCATCAAATTGATAAATGCGAATATTAGTTAACTTATGCTTTTCTATATTCAACAATAAGTGCCCAACGCCAGGCGCATGAACTTCCATTCCTACAAAATTGATATCAGGATACATTTTTGCGATATGAATTAGTGATTCGCCATTACCAAATCCTATATCCAAGCAAACAGGGTTGTTGTTTCCAAAAGCTTTAGCTTTATCAAAAGGTTGGGTTTCATCTAATAACAAAGGCGGAAGTAATTCTTCAAGAGCGCGTTTTTGTCCATTTGTTAACTTACCTGCACGCATTACAAAACTTCGGATTTTATTCTGGATTGAATTTGTCATTTAAGCTATTTTGATTGAATATATTCTATGAGAGTTGATTTTAACCTGTTAGGATGTATAGTCAATTAGTTTTCAAGCATTCAGATAATTAGCCAAATATGGGACAAAAATATACAAAACTTTCAAATAAGCTGATTGAGTTTATTAATTCTCAACATATGTTTTTTGTAGGGACGGCTGATATTGATGGGAGAGTAAGCATTTCTCCCAAAGGATTGGATTCATTAAAAATACTTAACGAAAAGCAATTGGTTTGGCTCAACTTAACAGGTAGTGGTAACGAAACAGCAGCACATATTCAGCACTATCCCAGAATGACAATGATGTTTACTTCATTTGTAGGCATGCCATTAGTTCTGAGAGTTTATGGATCCGCTAAAGTCTTCCACAAAAACGATGCAGAGTGGGAAGAATTCTCTCCTTTATTTCAAAATTACACAGGTGCTCGCCAGTTTTTTGTATTAGATATTGACATGGTACAGACCTCTTGTGGAACAGGTGTGCCTTATTATGATTTTAAAGGAGAACGTGAACAACTTATTAATTCATTTGAACGACGTGGAGAAGAGGGAACAAAAAAATATTGGGCAGATAAAAACCAATTAAGTATAGACGGAAAAGCGACTCATATTCTACAGAAAAACACATGAAAATAAAAATGGTAACCTACAATATTCATCGTGCTATTGGATTAGATAGGCGATTTAAACCTGAGAGAATTGCTGATATTATCAACGATATCAATCCTGATATCGCATTATTGCAAGAGGTTGACGAAGGTGTACCGAGATCACGAGAGCTCAATCTTGCTAAGGTAATAGCTCAAGCATGCGGATTTCCTCATTATAAATTAGGTCATAATGTCAGCTTGAAAAAAGGCTATTACGGTAATGCAACATTAAGTAAACTCCCAATATTAAGGGAACGCAATATTAACTTAACCATAGATAATAAGAAACGCAGAGGCTGCCAACACACCAGTATTGAAATACAGAAAAGAAAGGAAAAGACAACTTTAGAAGTTTTTAATTTACATTTAGGTTTGTCGGCTAAAGAACGACAAAAGCAAGCTGGTCTTTTAACGCATTCACACGAGTACTTATCAATTAAAGAAAATCAACCTTGTATCATTGCAGGAGATTTTAATGATTGGCGTTCATTATTACGGGCTTTATTTATTGAAGGCTTAGGCTTTGAATGTGCTACTGATAGTACAAAAAGATGGGGAGAATCTGCTATTAAAACTTTTCCCTCATTTGCTCCAAGAGGTGGATTGGATAGGGTTTATTACAAAGGAAAAATCCGCAATATACATGCTAGTCGTTACACACACAAAATAGCCAAGATTGCTAGTGATCACTTGCCAATTGTTGTTGAATTTGAGATTTGAAAAAGCCCTCATTTAGAGGGCTCTAATACATGTTTCGGTGTTCCGTTAAAATATTATGCTACGTTGTTTTTAACAATTTTTGGTTTGTCTTCAAGCACCTTATTATCACTGTTGATTTCAATAGTTCTGGGTTTCATGGCTTCAGGAACCTCTTTCATTAGTTTGATATGTAATAAGCCATTTTCCATTGCAGCAGTGGTGACTTTTACGTGGTCGGCTAATTGGAACTTTCTTTCAAATGAGCGGGTAGCAATACCACGGTGTAGATATTTTCTTTCTACATCATTGTTAACTTTTCCACGAACAACTAATACATTATGTTCACTAGTAATTTGCACATCGTCCTGTGTAAAACCTGCTAATGCTAAAGTAATTTGGTATTGATTTTCTTCTAGTGTCTCTATGTTGTAAGGTGGATAAGCGACGTTTTGTTGGTCCATTCTGTGTGCTTGATTCATCATTTGTGCCATGCGATCAAATCCAACAGATGTTCTAAAGAGTGGTGTTAAATCTAAGTTCATAATATATTCTCCTGTTAAGCAATATTTATTGTGTGCTTACCTCATTATTGAGCCTAAGCCTTTAAAAGTTTTGTCAATCCCTATCGGCAATTGACAAAACTAATATAAGAACAATGTATTATTTTTCAAGAGAGCTATCGAATATTTTTTTACCTGCTACCCAAGTTTGCTTGACTTGTGTTTTCCAGATGTCTGCTTTATCAATAGAAAAAATATCTTGATCTACAAGGATGAAATCAGCCCATTTGCCAGATTCTAAACTTCCTAACTCTTTTTCTCTGCGGTTAGCATAAGCGGCGCTAATGGTAAAAGATTCAAGTGCTTGTTCTACTGTCATATTTTCAACAGGAATCCAACCATCAGTTGGTAGGTTATTTCTATCTTGACGTGTAACTGCTGCATGCAAACCAAAAAATGGATTAGCTAACTCAACTGGAAAATCAGAACCTGAAGCAATAACAACCCCTTTCTTTAATAAAGTTTGCCAAGCATATGCACCTCTTAGTCTTTTACGGCCAACTCTATCTTCAGCCATATTCATATCAGAAGTAGCGTGAGTTGGTTGCATTGATGCGATAATATTATTTTGTTTCACTCTGGCTAAATCATCAAAATCTATAATTTGTGCATGTTCTATACGGTGTCTAATTTCATCTGTTTTTGCACGTGGATCTGAAAAGATTTCGATAGAAATGCGGTTAGCTTTATCTCCAATAGCATGAATTCCAGCTTGCCAACCATTTTTTGCATGTTCAAAGACAGCTTTTTGTATGAACTCTTTTGGTTGGACAAATAAACCCATAGCATCATGCCTATCAGTATAAGGTTCAATCATTGCAGCTCCGCGTGAACCTAAAGCACCATCTGAAACATACTTAATCATGTGAATTTGTAAAAAATCATCTTTATAAGGCCCATAAGATAACATCTTATCGAGTACTTTAGAGCCAGATGCAAGCATAGCATTTATTCTAATTGGTAATTTTTTCTCACTGGTTAATGATTTATAAATATCATATTCTAACCAATCGATTCCAGCATCATCTATCGATGTTAAACCTAAAGAAGCGAGATATTCTAATGCTTCATGTATGAGCTCTGAATTATTAACATCTTTTTCAACACCGATATGTTCAGAGATTAAATCCATGGCATTATCGACAAATATACCTGTCTGAATACCTTTATCATCAACAATAATTTCACCACCGGGTAAATTTTTTAAGTATTGATTGGTTTTGGCGATTTCCATGGCTTTCGAATTTGCCCAACCTGCATGCCCATCAACTCTGCGTAACCAAATAGGTTTATCAGTTTTTAATGTGTCTAAATCTTTATAAGTAGGAAATGTTTTACCTTTCCACAAAGCTTGGTTCCAACCTCGCCCTAAAATCCAGCCATTATTTGGATGTTCATCAATAAATTTTTGAATGATTTGTAATGATTCTTCAAGGGATGTAACACTCATTAAGTCTATTTCATTCTTTAATTTGGCTAATCCAAAGATATGGCCATGGGCATCGTGTAAACCTGGCAACATAGATTTTCCAAGCCCATCAATCATTGTAGCATTTGAATATTCTTTGCTAAGTTGCTCTTTTGTACCAGTCTTTAAAACTTTGCCGTCTTCAAAAGCCATCGCTTTGAAATTTACACGTTTACCATCATTAATACTATTTCCTTCAATATTATGTATGATTTTAACTTCAGCATTTATAGTAAAATTAAAAATTAACAATAAGCAGCTAATTATGATATTTATTTTCATTTTTATCTAATCCTCAATTGATTTAATGCTATTGTAGCTTAAACTCATATTATTATTAAAATTATTTATCAGAAGGTTTTACAATGATCAAACTCTTACCATTTTTCTTAGTTATCTTTAGCTCTATAGGTTTAGCACAAATGACAAAAACAAATTCAATAATTTCAACAGCTCCAAAAACAGAAAAAATAACTCATACACATAAATTTCATAATGACACAAGAGTAGATAATTATCATTGGCTAAGGGATGATAATAGAAAAGACAAAAAAGTTATTGCGCATTTAGAGAAAGAAAATAGCTATACAGATCAAGTCTTGAAAGAACAAACTACCGTAATTGAAGAACTTTACCACGAAATCATTGGCAGATTGCCTAAAAAGGAACAATCTCTTCCTGCTAAAATCGATAATTATTGGTATTATTCTCGTTATGCTGAAAAAAACGAATACCGTATATATGCGCGTAAAAAGGATAAATTAAGTAATCAAGAAGAAATCATGATTGACATGAATGCAAGAGCAGAAGGAAAAAGCTATTTTGCGTCAAATCATCAAGCTATTTCTCCTAACCATAAAATTCTTGGCTTCTCAGAAGATGTTACTGGGCGTAGAAAGTACGCTTTGTATTTTAAAAATTTAGAGACGGGTCAACTTTTAGATGATGTTATTAAAAACACAACAGGGAATATTGTTTGGGCATTAGACAATAAAACGTTCTTTTATACCAAAAAGCATCCAACAACTTTATTGCCATATCAAGTTTATCGCCATGAGTTAGGTAGCAAGGCAGAAGATGTATTGGTTTATGAAGAAAAAGACAATACTTTTTACACGTCTATTCATGCCTCAACTTCAAAGAATTTCCTTATAATAAATGTTGGTAGTACAACAAATTCCGAAGTTTATATTTTAGATGCGAATAATCCTAAAGGCGAATTTAAATCATTCTTGCCAAGAGAGAAAAATCATGAATATTCAGTTGAAGAATTAAATGGTGAATTTTATATCTTAACTAATTGGCAAGCTAAAAATTTCAGAATAATGCACTCTAATCTTGAAAATTCAAAAGATAAAAAACAATGGAAACAGGTAGTTGCACATGATTCTTCTACTTTAATATACGATGTTGAAGCTTTTAATACTCACTTAGCGTTAGAACAGCGTAGCCAAGGTATTAGACATATCAAACTCTATGATATTAAAACACAGAAAAGTGCCATTATTAACGCTAATGAAAGTGCTTATACAATGTGGTTAGATTATAACCCACAACAAAACACAAATAAATTACGTTATGGATTTGCTTCTATGACAACGCCTTATACCGTTTTTGATTATGACATGCTTACTGGTAAGCAAAAAGTGTTAAAACAGGATGAGGTTGTTGGTAGTTTTAAAACAGAGGATTATGAAAGCAAACGTATTAGTATTAAAGCCCGAGATGGTGTTGATGTTCCTGTTTCCTTGGTTTATAAAAAATCGAACGCACCTTTAGGATTGCGACCGATTTTAGTTTATGGTTACGGGTCTTATGGAAGTTCTGTAGATCCAACTTTCTCTTATTCAAGAATTTCTTTATTAGACCGTGGCTTTATTTTTGCTATAGCGCATATTCGTGGTTCTCAAGCCAATGGACGCACTTGGTATGAAGATGGTAAATTATTGAAGAAGAAAAATACTTTCAATGATTTTATCGATGCAACTAAAGGTTTACTAAAACAAGGTTATGGAGATAAAGGTCAAGTATTTGCTATGGGAGGTTCTGCTGGTGGTTTATTAATGGGAGCAGTTGTTAACATGGAAGGCATGCTATATAAGGGTGTAGTAGCTGCAGTACCCTTTGTCGATGTGATCTCTACTATGTTAGATGAAAGCATACCTTTAACAACAGGAGAATTTGATGAGTGGGGCAATCCTAAAGATAAAGAATATTACGATTATATGCTTTCTTATTCACCTTATGATAACATTGCAAAACAAGACTATCCTAATATGTTAGTGACAACAGGTTTACATGATTCTCAAGTACAATATTGGGAACCTGCTAAATGGGTAGCTAAACTACGTGAAATGAAGACTAATGATAATTTGCTAATTATGCGCACAAATATGGAAGCCGGGCATGGTGGGGCTTCTGGCAGATATCAAAAATATAAAGAAACAGCTGAAGAATATGGCTTTATACTTAAGTTACTTGATAATTAATTTATAGATCACAACTTTTACATTATATAACTCACGCCCATAATAATTTTCAATAGGGCGTGAGTTCTCTGTTTATATTCGACTTATAATCAATCCTCATGTTTAATAAACATGGCTTCTAAGCCTGGATTTTTAGTGGAGATATCTTTTTCATATAAATGACAGCTAATACGTGCATAGTTATCCAAATCAGAATTGAATAAACAGGTCTGTTCAAAGGCTTGTTTTAAATGAAGATAATTTAATCTCAATATTTTTGTTGTTCCTTCCATTGATTTTTCAACTTTCGCTTTTCCTTGAATAGTTTCATCATTAATTTTTTTAATAAAAACTAATTCCCCTTGTTTTTCTTTTATTTCAAATTCTCCCATATAAGTCTTATTGGAATTGAGTTCTTTACCAATGATTTGATACTTTCCAATAATGAAACCGGATAGGAAATGGGTTTCAGATTTTTCTTTCTCTTTAGCAGATATGTGCAAAGGTAGTAATGATAAAGTAATTAAGATAATAAAGTTTTTAATTGATTTCATAGTGTTTTTTTAGTTGTATTACATGACAATGTATTATTATTAAGTAAATATTTCTAGAAATATTTAAATTAATCTTATTAATTCACAAATTTGAACCAATATGTTGTATAAATGTAATCATGAAAATCATATACCTAATAGCCTTGATATTGATGAACTGTGATGTTATTAGTGCTGATGTCAAAACTAAGTTTTATATACATTCAACAAACGGTGAAATACAGTTAAGTTGTGATGAACTGAATGTTTGTCAAATCAATATCAACAATCAACTTATTGAAGAATATTTTCATATTAATAAGACAGATGGGACACTAGATAAAGTTATTGAGAAACTTGATTACAAAGCTATCGATGGATATATTGTTAGTCTCTACAATGGAGATGGTTGCCCAAATATGTATTTTCTTATTGAGGTTAAACCTGATAAGACTTACATTAAAACGCAAACATTTGGCAATTGTAATCAGTTAAGCTCTATAAATTTTACTAAAGATGCCATACAACTGAATTTTCCAGGTGATGCTCTTGCTTCAAGGTCTAAAGAAATGTATGAATACTTAATACTAAACCATTCATTGAAAAGAACTTCACTAAAAAATCAAAGTAACTACCCATTAAAGAGGCAATTTAAATAATGACAACAAAGGTTGATATTTTAAAAGAAAACTCGGAAAACATAAAATTCCCATCGATCTGTCCAGTATGCGGCTTGGACAATCCAGATTCTTTTCTTAATATGAGAACTTATATTTCATACAATCAGCCATTGAAAGAAAAAATAGGGGAGCATTGGAATCTTGATGTGCCCGTTTGTAAAGAACATAAAAAAAATATTAAAATTGGCAGCATTATTTCAAGTCTTTTATTCTTTACTTTGATAATTCTTTCAATGTTTAGTTTCTATGTTCTTTGGTTGGTTTTGGGTGAGCAACATTGGATTGTTTATACTTTAATAGGCCTTTCGCTTATTGCTACTGGAGTATTTCTCCACTCAAAAATATACAGCGCTCCCTTATTGCTTGAGTCTTTCTCTTACAGGCTTTTATTTACATTTAGAAATGATAGTTTGGCGGAAAATTTTGCACGTTTGAACGGTATTGAGAAAATTCAAACACCAATGAACCAAAGTCGTAAAACTCCAAAAGATTAGTTTTTGAGAGTAATAGATAACTTTGTGCGATTGGTATAAACTAAAAGATTTCACAATAACTAAAAAGAGCAGGGCTGCCACCAGTATGTAAAAAGAGTTGATTGCTCCCTGCTTTAATTATTCCTTGGTTACACAAATCCATCAAACCAGCCATAGCTTTTCCAGTATAAACAGGATCTAACAGAATGCCTTCTAACTGAGCTGTATCTTTAACAGCAGAAATCATAGCATCAGTTATTACGCCATAACTTTCTCCAACATAATTATCATTACAGTTAACTTTACCTTTTGCTAACTCAGGTTCTAGGCCAATATTCTTTAGAATGTCTCTTAATAAAGATCCAACTAAATCTTTTTGATCTTCTGTGGTTTTTGAAACACAAATACCCAATACAGGTATATTTGAACCGGCAGCAATCAGTCCTGCCAATAAACCCGCTTGAGTACCAGCACTGCCGGTGGCTAAAACTATTTGATCTATCTTTAATTTTTGGGTTTCTATCTGTTGAATAATTTCATTTGCACAACGTATATAGCCATAACCACCCATTACATTAGAACCGCCAATTGGAATTAAGTAGGGTTTACGCTCATCACTTGTTAATTTTTTGATTAAAGTTTCTGCATAGGCATCGCAGTCTTGGCCAATATCCAATCGATGAATATTAGCACCAAATAAGTTATCCAATAGGACATTACCATTATGATAGTAATCACTTTTTGGTGTTCCTTCAATATCATCTAGTATTAATTCACAAGACAATCCATACTTGGCAGCTACTGCTGCGGTTTGCCTTGCATGGTTTGATTGCAGTCCACCTATAGTAACTAAAGTATCCGCTCCTTGATTTTTTGCATCTGCCAATAAGTACTCAAGCTTACGAACTTTATTACCACCGCCTGCTAGGCCTGTACAATCATCGCGTTTGAAATAAAGATGACACCCTAATTCTTCTGATAATCTTGGTGCATACTCTAAAGGCGTTGGCAAATGAGCAATATTTACACGCGGAATCGCATCAAAATTCGTTTTCTTTCTACCCATTTAAAATTTTCCTATTTAGTCAAAAACCAATATTAAAAGTAGCTATATCAAACTATTTCAAGAAGATTAATCACCCCATTTACAAACCACTTTTCCACATTGTCCAGATTGCATTAAGTCAAATCCTGTTTGAAAGTCATTTATGCTAATTGTATGCGAATGGGCTTTAGATAAATCAAATCCTGTACGTAGCATTTGAGTCATCTTGTACCAAGTTTCGTACATTCTTCTGCCATAAATCCCTTTTATATCAAGGCCTTTAAATATAATATCATCCCAATCTATTTGGGTTGATCGTGGTAATATACCGAGTAGGGCGACTTTCCCACCATGATACATAGATTTAAGCAGATCATTAAACGCATGTGGATTCCCTGACATTTCTAGGGCAACATCAAAGCCGGTGATATTGAGTTCGTCCATTACATCACTTAATCTTTCTTGGGCGACATTTATGGTTCTATCGGCACCAATATCTTTAGCTAGTTTCAAACGATAATCATTGATGTCGGTAATGACAACATTTCTTGCGCCAACATGCTTACAAATTCCTGCTGCTATTATGCCAATGGGTCCTGCTCCAGTTATTAATACATCTTCACCAATGACATCATAGGCTAAAGCACAATGTGCAGCATTACCATAAGGATCAAAAAATGAGGCCAATTCTGATGGAATATCATCATGAATAGGCCATAGGTTTTTTGCGGGCACTGATATATATTCAGCAAAAGCGCCATTACGATTGACGCCGATACCAATTGTATTTGGACACAAGTGTTGTGTGCCTGCACGGCAGTTTCTGCATACTCCACAAGTAATGTGGCCTTCCGCACTGACTCTTTGATCGACAGTATAACCTTGGACTTCGCTACCTATTTCTACAACTTTGCCTACAAATTCATGTCCAATAGTCATTGGGGTTTTGATGGTTTTTTGTGACCATTCATCCCAGTTGTATATGTGTAAGTCAGTGCCACAAATTGCAGTCATCTCTACTTTGATAAGTACATCATTATGCCCAACTTTTGGCATAGGAACATCTTCCATCCAAATACCTTGCCTTGGATGAGCTTTTACTAAAGCTTTCATAATTTTAGTCTCTGAGGTCTTTTCTTAGAATTTTACCAACATTTGATTTAGGCAGTTCATCCCTAAATTCAACATGTCTTGGTACTTTATAACCTGTTAAATGCTCACGACAATGGTCTTTAACTGCATCAACAGTCATGTCGACTTCCACAACGATAAATAATTTAACCACTTCACCTGATTTTTCATCAGGTATTCCGATAGCAGCAGCTTCTATGATATTGCCATGTAAACAAACGGCATCTTCAATTTCATTTGGATAAACGTTAAACCCAGAAACAAGAATCATGTCTTTTTTTCTGTCTACAATTTTGAAATAGCCTTCATCATTCATAACGGCTACGTCACCAGTCAATAACCATCCATCTACAATTGTTTCTGCCGTTGCTTCTGGACGGTTCAAATAGCCTTTCATAACCTGTGGACCTTTGATGCATAATTCACCACGTTCACCCGTAGGTAAAGTATTGCCGTCATCATCAATGATTTTACACTCAGTTGATGGAATTGGTAAACCTATCATTCCATTATAGTCTTTCATATTTGGAGGATTTATGCAGGCAGCAGGAGACGTTTCAGTTAAGCCATAAGCTTCTAATAAAGTGAGCCCAGTAACTTCTTTCCAGCGATCAGCTGTGTTTTTTTGTACTGCCATTCCTCCACCAAGTGCAAGTCTAAAGTTTTCAAAATTGATTTGATCAAAGCCAGGAGTATTTAATAATCCATTAAACAATGTATTAACACCTGTCATAGCTGTAAATTTGTGCTTGCCCATTTCTTTGACGAATCCTGGCATATCTCTAGGGTTGGTAATGAGGATATTCTTTGCACCATACTCTGTAAATAATAAGCAATTAGCATTAAGTGCAAAGATATGATAAAGAGGTAAGGCTGTAATAACAATTTCTTTACCATCTTTTAAATTATCTTGATTCCAAGTTCTTACTTGTTCTACGTTCGATACCATATTATTATTGGTAAGCATTGCACCTTTAGATACACCAGTAGTTCCACCTGTATATTGAAGAAAAGCTATGTCATCAAGGGTTGTAGGGGTATTGCTAAAAGTAAGTGACTTTCCTTTATCAAGAACTTGATTAAAAGTAACAGTGTTATCAATGCTAAATGCAGGAACCATTTTTTTGACTTTTTTAATCATAAAGTTCATAAAAGAACCTTTTAGACCTAATAAATCACCAATCTGTGTGGTTATCACTTGCTCCACAGGTGTTTCATCAATAACTTCTGCTAATGTACAAGCATAATTTTCAATAACAATTATGGCTTTAGCTGAAGAATCATTGAGCTGATGTTTTAACTCTCTTGGTGTGTAAAGTGGATTGGTGTTTGTAACAATCATTCCTGCTCTTAAAATACCAAATACTGCGATAGGGTACTGTAGTAAGTTTGGAAGCATTATTGCAATTGCATCGCCTTTGTTAAATTTAGATTGTAAATAGGCTGCTAGGTTTTTACTCATTTCATCTAATTGGCCATAGGTAATTCCTACACCAAAATTGACATATGCCGTTCTATCTTTGTGCTTTTTGCATGCCTTTTCTAGCATTTCTGCAACAGAGGCATATGATAATTTTCCAATAAATTCTGGAATTCCCTCAGGATATGATTTTAACCATGGTTTTGAATCTGACACGTTTTAACTCCCACTTATATTTATTAGAGTTATTATTCTAAAACAATTCTGCTCATTTGAAAATTAAAATTTTATATTACGGCTAAACTCATGATAGACTTTACAATTAATAACATATATTTTAAAAATTAATGATTGATTCTACTATCGTAGTGAGTTCGCCAGGACCACATACAATTGCAGTTTTGCTACTTACGTTTGTGGCTCTAATACTGTTTACCAGAGAACAAATCCCATTGCAGACATCAAGTTTATTTGTATTATGTGCACTTATTCTTGGTTTTGAATTATTTCCTTATCAATTACCAGATGGCAGTACATTTAGTACCAAGCATTTCTTTGCAGGATTTGGGAACCAGGCACTAATAGCCGTTTCTGCATTGATGGTGGCTGGCCAAGCGTTAGTTCGAACCGGGGCGATGGAGCCTATTGGTAGATTGTTAGCAAAATTGTGGCGTATCAGTCCATCATTTAGTTTGTTATTAACATTAATTACAGGTGCTGTTTTAAGTGCTTTTGTGAATAACACCCCAATTGTAGTTTTACTACTTCCAATATTAGTCAATGTCTCATTAAGAACAGGACAGTCTCCGTCTGGAACACTTTTGCCAATGGGGATGGCGACTTTATTAGGTGGAATGGCAACTACTATAGGCACATCTACCAATTTATTGGTCGTAAAAGTAGCTGAAGATTTAGGTGTGCCGGAATTTGGTATGTTTGACTTTGTGATGCCTGTTGCATTGACAAGTATCGTTGCTATTTTATATTTATGGTTAATCGCTCCAATGATTTTACCTGAACGTTCTCCGCCTTTACAAGATACTTCTCCTCGTGTTTTTACAGCTGAAATTGAAGTATTAGAAGGAGGCTTTGCAGATGGTGAAACTTTGGCTAATATTAGAGAAAAGCTAGGAAATGATGCCAATATTGAAAGAATTATTCGTTCAGGTAATTTGTCAGTTGCTACTCTTCCTGATGTAAGGCTTAGAACAGGAGATAGGTTGGTTATTAGAGATTCTTCTGAAAATTTACGCGAATATGAGCTTGAATTGGGTGGCCAGTTGTTTGCTGGAAACAATGAAGTTGATGAAGAACATCCACTAAAAGATGGCGATCAAAGAATTGCAGAAGTCGTTGTTATATCAGGGTCAACATTAGACCGTGTAAGAGTTGCTGACGCCAGATTAAATTCAAAATATGGTTTAACATTACTAGCTATTCACTCAGAAGGTAAGGAAACTCAAGCACGTTCGAAAGGTGTTAATGAGCTATTATTAAGAGCAGGGGATGTATTATTAGTTCAAGGATCATTAGAAGCAATACGGGAAGTTAAGGCTTCTGGGTCGTTATTGGTGCTTGATGGTGGAGAAGAATTACCACATACAAAAAAAGCACCTTTGGCGCTAACAGTAATGGGATTTATAGTTGGTTTGGCGGCTTTTGGAATTTTACCAATTGTCGTTAGTTCTGTTATCGGTTGTCTTGTTTTAATTGTGACAGGTTGCTTACGTTGGAACGATGCGACTCAAGCTTTGAGCGCACAAGTTATTTTTATCATTGTCGCTTCATTAGCATTAGGCGTTGCATTGATACAAACTGGTGGTGCTGATTATTTAGCCAGTCTATTTGTTGCCAGTACATCAGGATTTTCTCCAGGTGTTGTTTTGGCAATATTAATATTTTCTATGGCTGTTATGACTAATGTTGTTTCAAACAATGCAGCCGCTGTGATTGGTACTCCAATTGCTGTAAGTATCGCTCAAACACTTGGTATGCCTGTTGAACCATTTGTTCTTGGTGTTTTGTTTGGGGCCAATATGAGCTACGCAACGCCAATGGCATATCAGACTAACTTGTTAGTGATGAATGCTGGTGGCTATAAATTTTCTGACTTTGTTAAAGTTGGTGTGCCATTAGTTATTATTAACTGGTTAATGCTTTCTGCAATATTAACATGGGTATACAAATTATATTAATTTTCTAAGGGGTAAATTATGGGTGAAATGAATATTTCAAGAGAGCAAACCGAGCGCGATCGTAGAAGATTTATGCGTGCGGTTTTAAATGATTTAAATGCTCTCGAGTTAATGATAGATAGTGGATTGATTGAATCGGGCATTACTAGAATTGGCGCTGAGCAAGAAATGTTTTTAGTTGATAGAAATTTTTCACCTGCCTGTAAATCAGTCGAAATTTTAAATGATATTAAAGATAAGCGATTTACATTTGAATTAGCCAAATTTAATCTGGAAGCCAACTTAACCCCAAGTGAGCTTAAAGGAAATTGCCTTAGGAAATTAGAAAATGAAATCAATGAAACTTTGATGATTGCTCGTGCTGCAGCCGGTCAACACGGTGCTCAGATTGTCTTGGCAGGAATTCTACCAACTCTTAGACAGCTTGATTTAACACTAGATAACATGGTTCCTATTGATCGTTATTTTGAGTTGAATGATACTTTGAAGAACTTAAGAGGCTCAGACTTCAGGCTTAACATTAAAGGCATAGATGAATTATCAGTCACCCATGACTCCTATATGTTAGAAGCATTAAATACGAGTTTTCAAGTACATATGCAAGTCAGTAGTGATGATTTTGTTCATAAGTATAATATTGCACAAGCCATAACAGCCCCTGTTATGTCAACATCTGTAAACTCAGGATTAATTCACCATAATCGTTTATGGCATGAATCAAGAATAGCTGTTTTCCAAAATTCCGTAGATACGCGTTCGGATACTTTGCAACAAAGAGGCATGTTGCCGAGGGTATATTTTGGGAAAGAATGGGTCACCTCAATTTGTGATATTTTCAAAGAAGATATTTCTCGATTCCCCGTTGTATTGACAGCTGACTTCGATGAAGATCCAGTGGGAATGTTAGAAAAAGGAATTACGCCAAAATTAAAAGCATTAATGCTTCACAATGGCACAGTATATCGTTGGAACAGACCTTGTTATGGAGTGGTTGATAATGTTCCGCATCTTAGGATTGAAAACAGAGTATTGCCAGCTGGACCTAGTGTTGTTGATGAAGTGGCTAATACGGCATTTTTTATTGGGTTAATGGTTGGAATGTCTAACAAGTATGATGATATTACAAAAGTTATTAGATTTTCAGATGTACGAAATAATTTTTTAAATGCGACACGTATAGGATTAGAAGCAAAGTTCCACTGGATTGACCATAAAGTCATTACAGCTTCGGATTTAATATTAGATCAATTATTGCCGATAGCTAGAGATGGACTCATTCAAGAAGGCTTAGACAATTACGATATAGACAAATACTTAGGTATTATTGAAGAAAGAACCAAATCTAAACAAACTGGTGCTAAATGGGCAATTAAATCTATTACTGAGATGAATGACAATATTTTGCCAGATGAAAAGGTTCGTTCAATTACCTCTGAAATGATAGTAAATCAAAAAACAGATGAACCCGTACATACATGGAAATTAGCACAAGTTTCAGACAATTTAGATTGGCGTGCCACTTTTTTACGTTTAGGTCAATTTATGACAGAGGAACTATTTACAGTTAGACCTGATGATTTGCTAGATTTAGCTGCAAGTATAATGGATTGGAAATATGTAAGACATGTCCCAGTTGAAGATGACAAAGGCCAAATTGTTGGACTGATATCGCATCGAGCAATTCTACGAGAGGTAGCTAAAGGAAGGTCAAATTCTAGTGATCCTGCAGCTGTTAAAGATGTTATGCGAGAAAATCCGATAACAGCTGCACCAGAAACATTGACCGTTGACGCCATACGTATAATGAGGAAACATAAATTAGGGTGTTTGCCTGTTGTTTCTAAAGGTAAATTAGTAGGGATTATCACAGATCATGATCTAATTAACGTAGCTGGAAAATTACTCGAAGAGTATCTAGATGATTTTGACAAAGACCAATGAAAATTGCAATCTTTGTAGATGTTCAAAATATTTTCTATACAACACGTGATTATTATCAGAAACAATTCAATTACCGTGAATTTTGGAAAATAGTTAGCCAACAAGGTGAGATTGTT
>Ga0209345_10000754_pt1 | contig 41343 bp, 62 predicted proteins | sample Cruoilmetagenom7_FD_187294 | JGI IMG/M metagenome (GOLD analysis project Ga0209345, IMG submission 187294) | Oil polluted marine microbial communities from Coal Oil Point, Santa Barbara, California, USA - Sample 7 (SPAdes) (version 2) | ecosystem: Environmental > Aquatic > Marine > Oil seeps ...
ATTATAGCGTGTAAAACCGAAGACTTGGCGGATAAAGATTTCTTAAGGGAGAAGCAAAATAAAAAACGGAAACTGTAAATATTGTGGGGCCCCCTTGCCGGATTCCAAAGGGAAAAGAGCATTGAACTTTTGCCGGAAACCAAAGAACTGCGCTTCAATGTTCTGGAAGCGTGAAGCGGTTAAGAGGGCTAAAGCGGAAAAGGTGAGCACAAGAGGTACACGCCCTTGTCTCAGGTGTGATAAACCGATAAGTGAGGGATATTTGTGCCGGCTATGTAGGGCGCATGCGGGAACGATTGACAGTTCGTTTGTTTAATTTTTTTGGAGGTATGAAATGAAATCACCAAAAGAAAAATATATAAATGATCCCGAATACCATCATTTGGTTTGTACATTGGAACAGATGATAGAACAAGCTAGGTTTACACCGTCAGAATTGCGGGAGGCTTGCGTTTTGGCAAGTATCAATTATGAAATGCGGCATATCAGAGATCATAATCTGCCACCGAATGTAGAAAACGCATTTCGTACGCTAGATGAATTTCTTTATAAACCGAAAAGATAACCATCGAATGCACCCAATCTTAAAAGGAGGTAAAGAAAAAATGAGAACAACATTAGTACTCAATATCATAATAATTTTGCTGGCATCATTTCTTTTCGGAGGGATTCTTTCTTGGGTACGGAAAAAGCCCCTCGAAAACATACCGCCCAAAAGCACGCCCCCCGAAAGTAAAGCCCATAAAACCATGCCACCAGGATATTCTCTTGTTTATAATGCCAAAGGGCTTTATTCTTTTAGGCATGATATAACAGGTTTTGTGGCTGGAGATGAGATAGAGCCTTCCAAAATTAAAAAAGAGGCAATTAAAGAGGCATGGCAACTATATAAATTTAAACTAACCCATAAACCAAAAAAGCCGGAGAAGTGGTTTTCGTGCGATCCCTAACAACAAGTTCGAGCGGATAACCCGCTCAACTTGGAGTTAGACCCCCTGCTTGACAGGATGGCTGGCAAGTGATGAGGAGGGGGTAAAATGAGTTTTAGTATTAAAGAAATATGGGAGGTTAAGGATAAAATGATTGAGCACCCCAAAGAAATAATAATAATCCTTGCCATAGTTGCCATAATAATTTTGGTAGGGTTCTATTTGCATGGTCTTTTAAGTGAAATGGGCAAGCAGACAATAAAGAACGATGTCCAATCAATGCCCATTGAAAACAAAATAGGAGGAGACAAGATTAATGGGGATAAATATGTTGTAGGTGGCGATCTTGTTGATGGGGATAAGTATCAAGTAAACACCTCAGATGGAGAAAGTGAACCCCTTGGGCCAAATAAAAAAACAATGCCACCACAACAAACAACTGGAATTAAAGTTGAGGGGAAAAGAAACCTTACGAGTGGCAATGTTGTTATAGGCGCAGATACCGGCTATGATATAAGCGGCGAAGACAATGTAACGACAGATAATAAATATGACCCTTCAAAATCAGAATAACCCTTTGTCGGAATGGACGGAATGGATACATGATAACCTCACCCTAACCAAAAGATGCACCCGATGAACGGGTGATCTTGGTGTTATGTGCCGACAAAAAGAAATATTACAACTGTTGTGATATCACAACAGTTGCAGCAGACAACAAACAAGTGTCGGTAAATTCAGTTGTGGTGATATCACCACAACTGGCAAAGGAGTTGTGATATCACAACCCCAAGAAAAGTTCTCCATAACCAAAAAATACACCCGATAAAGACGGGTGATTTTGGCGTTAGGCCCCCTTAATCAACAGGATGGCTGGCAAGTTAAAGGGGGTGGGTTAAGTGTCGAAAATATTATGGATTATTGGGTTAAATATAGTCTCTTATTTTTTAAGTAAAATAATTGACAGGATAATTGGGAGGTCGCCCGAAATGATGCAAGCATTTACAAATTTTGTTGGCGTAAGTTTTTATTACGCCATATTTTTTGCCCTGATAAACATTGGAGCCCTTTATTATTTTACAAGGGACCAGGCCCCAGGGGTTGTCCCCCTTGCACTAAAAAAAACCATCACAAACAAAACTTTCAGAGTAGAAAAAGAGATAATTGACGGGAAACAATATGTTAACTGTACGTTTGATGGAGCGGAGTTAATATTTAAAGGGACTCGTCCTTTTAGTTTAAATTATAATAAATTTTCGCGGCCCGCACCTAGAATAAAATTTGAGGATAGCGCAAGGCTTACTATTGAAATGCTTGCCGCTCTTTATTCTGACCCAGTATTTAGGCCGGTGATTGAAGCAACTTTTGAAGATATAAAAACAGGTGGCATTAAGCAACCAAAGCAGGGAACAAGACAGACTGGATGCAGGACAGACTCACCCTAACCAAAAAATGCAGCGGACGAGCCGCTGATTTTGGCGTTATGCCCTTAGCGGAAAGGAGGTTTAAAATGCCAGACACAGTAAACACTGAATTACAACCAGATAACATAGATAAGTACGATATAGATAAAATAATGCAGTATGCAGAAATCGTTGATCTTTCCAACACTATATCGTTCGATGACGAAAAGCTGACCTCCTAGATAGTTAGGGCAGCCCAACACAATACGAGCTACTGTATAGTTGAGGCTGCCCTTATTTTATCCTCACACAAGCATAGACTACCCTCCCCTCTTATGCTTCATACTGAAATAAAGCGTCCAGCGCCCTCAAGGCCCAATTATCCCACTCAGTATCAGGATCGTCAATAGCCTTCAATAAGAGCTCTCTCAATATTTCACGATACGCCATCGATAACATTTTTAAGATCATTGCTTCCTTCATGATTTTACCTCCTTTCTCATATTTAACTCAAAATGCCAAAGATCGTAAAAAGTCTGATCGTTAAAATCATTATCCGAATCCCAATCCCCACCCCAACGAATAGGGATGTCTAGCCCCTTTGCTATGCCCTTTACATACCCGGCAAAGAAATAATGTCCCTGAATATCAACCATTTTAACCGGAAAGGGAGCTACGTCAATGGCCATAGAAGGCATTTTATTGTGTTTACTATTAGGATATATCTTTGTTGATTGATCTTTCATGTAAGCGTCATCCTGCGCCGCCTTATCCCTATGTCCACACAACACTATGCAGTCAACTTCCTTGATAACCCTTGAAAACAGTCTTATCAATCTACCCTCACACGAAAGTAGCCTATTTTGTGATCTAGCAGAAAAGAAATACATTATATATTATCCTTATTATGGCCCAGGAAACATCTCCCCCTTATGCGGCCACAAAATCCTATCAAGTTTATTTTCCACCCCGCTGATCTTCTCTGTAAACAGCTCTTTAAGTTCAGCGATCTGTTTCTCAAGTTTTTCCTGATCGCATTTATACCGCTCAAGCCGCACAAACTCTTTGGGGAGATTGTCTTTAAGTGTGGACAGGCTAAGTGTGCTCCACCCTTGGGTTAAAGTGAGGATCGCCAAAAGAAAATAAACCAGGAAGGTTAACCATTTAGAATTTGTGTCAGTCATTAAAGATTCCTTTTTAGTAAAAATAATATCTCATTAAGCTAATTCGACCAAGGCCCGATAATATCATAAAATGTATACCCCGCTAGGTCTCCGCCTGTATAGTTATTAGGTATTTCTACCACTCCTACGGCACATCTCCCCCCACTATTATGTGGTAACTTTGCTGCTGCTTGAGAAGCGGCAACATCACCAGCAATTCCATTTCCCGTTCCGGCAGAACTAAGAACTAAAAGCACTTTTCTATATTCCGCCGCCCCTGTTTGAAAACCTGCTGCTGAGATATCAAACAAGTCATCTGTACTGGCCTTAGTATAGACAAGTCCATTAATCGAATATGTTACCGTGGCAGATATTCGCGCTTTCCCATTTGTGGTAGCGTCCCCAACGGCAGCCCCGGTATCATGTAGAACAAAGCTATTCACGTGCTGTTTTTTAATTTCCGTTCCAGTTCCGGCAACGATATTATCATAATACTGAGTCGCCTCGTTATTTATATCCCCTGAAGTATTGTTAAATAGGGTATTTCCTTCAAAAATAAGTGTCGGGCTTCCTGCTGAAACAGTCCAGTTTATCCCATATCCAGCGTTTCCGGCTGAGGTATTTCCTCTGAATATAATCCCACCAGTACCACTAACAGGATTATTTAACAATATCCCATCGCCAGGGAAGTTAAGAACCGTATTTCCCTCAAAAACTGTTCCGTCCAATCTATTATCAACTACTAATCCACTTCCATATGGTGCTGAAACATAAGTACCATCACCCACAACCATATTACCTTTAACAACACTATTTTTTTGGTAATCAATCCATATTCCTGTATTGAACCCAATAATTGTGTTGTTAGAAAATATATTATCCCCAAAATAGACTCTTTCTGTATTATCCGAAAAACTCCTTATTCCAGTGCGGTCTGCACTGTTTGATGGATCAAAACAATAAATTACATTGTTGCTTATTACATGCCCAGTTGCTTCAAAAGTTGCCCCAACCCCCTGTGAAGTTTTACTGGTGCCTAAATTCGTTCCATCTACGATAATCCCAATTTTCGCACCTGTGACCGTATTCCCTGAAATATTACATCCTTTTGCCAGCCCTGTTGTTGCAATACTGGCTGAGGTTGCACCCATAGTACCACTAGAATCAACGGTGTTCCCACATATGGTAGTATATAAAGAGTGTGTCTTTATACCGTTTTGCCATACATTTTTAACAGTATTATTGTTAACAACATGAAAAGAGCCTGTGCCAATATATACCCCATGCTCTGACATATTATAAGACTCGTTCCCTATGAATTGTAGTTGCTGAATATCTTCAGTATACCCTGTTTCATCTCCCGCAACATTAGATACTGAGGTTATTGAAGTAGAAAGGTTGTTAAATTTACTGTTTAATACTCTGAAATTATCTCCACCGCCATAAGTTGTTCTTTTCCCTAATGCAACCCCTACCCTTCCCCTAGAACCAGCAGCAAGAGGGGAGGCGTTCTCAAAGGTACATTTTTCAATCAAGGTATCATCTGTATCCGCCGCGAAAATACCATAATCATCAATTTCATAAAAACCACAACCAGTAAAAGTATGATTATCAGATTGATCAATATATATGGCAGTATATGCACTATAAGTTGAATCACCACCCGTAGAATGGCTCCCTTCTCCGTACATATCAAGGCCGGTTATAGAAAAATTATCACTGGTTACTGTGAATAAAATAAAGTTATTGTCTGCGGCGAACCGCTTGATTGAAGAATTATGCGCGATTATCTCGGCATCAACCCCTGGGGTAACAGTGGCACTAATATAAATATCCATATTGGCAATAACAACCGGAACTTTTGACGTGCCGGAGAAATTAACGGCATCAACCAAATGTGTCCTTTCATCCGTAGCATCACCAGTGACCCCAAACCACTCAACAGGGAACTCGGATATTTTTGGAGAACCGTTAACCGCGCCGCTCCCCGTCCAGTTGAAGCATTGATATGCCCCGGCACTTATTGGCCCATTGATGGTAAGAGTAGCCGCTCCGCCTCCGTCTGAGATGATTGCGCCTGGTTCTATTATAAGGGCAAGGGTGCTTGGTATTGTTTCAGTAGTAGACAGTGTATAAGTAGTATTCGCCCCGGAACTTCCACGGCTGAGAACAAGGGCCCCAACGTTTGACCCGGCTTGATCGACATAGTATTTAATCGTGTTGTTATCACCCGTAACACCTTGATCTGCCGCCGTCGCATCAGGATAGAAGGCGTTTGAGTGGAAATCTCCGTAGTCAAGGCCCACCCCTGTTATATTATCCCGAGGCCACCCCCCTTGCTGAACATCACTTGAATCTAAAAGATTAAGTTTATACGACCCGGAAAGATAGACAATGGCTTTGCCCTCAGAATCCAACACAACCGGGTTTGTATTTGCATTGCCATCCTCATCATAGGTAGCTTTTGGTGTGCTTGTTCCCGGTTCATAGCTATATAACTTCCCTCCGGCGAGTGGATCACCACTTGCGTCATATGCCCTAAATAATGGATGTGTTAATAGCTGTGTCATTTTTGCTCCTTTATTACTTCGTAGGTTTCTCCCAATTCCTTTGATTCTTCGGCAAGGCCACTCAATTGCTTCGTTATTTCCTCAATTTGTTTGTCGTAAAGTGCGGTATCTTTCCCTTTGTCTTCGTATGCCTTCTTTTTAATAGCTAAGGTACGCAGGTTTCTATGTAATTTTCTTGCTAAATAACCAGACTGAGGGTCTATCTTGCCTATTTGCCTTGCAACCCGTTCAACATAATCAACCGGATACATTTTTATTCCAGCTATTACGTCAAATGCGGCTATTTTAGGAGGTCGTATCCTACCCTTATAATCAGGCCTTTGCTTAATCGCATCAAATATTTTCGTTGCGTCTATAAATGGAGTGGGGAGCATCGTTTGTGCAATATGTTTACCTCTCTTGATAGCCTTTGTTTTCCGTTGCGCTGTTTTGGTTTTTCCGGCAAGCTCTTCTTCTTTGAAAATTGGCTCTTCCCAGAAATTATCATAGTTCATGAACTGTTGCATCGGTTCTTTAACAAAGGGCTGTGACATTGGCATGAGTCCACCCGGAATAGGGCCAAAATTCCCGGCCTCTCCAATATCTCCCCAGGGTAAAACATAAGTAAGATTTAAGAAATATTCTCTCCCTGTTTCATCAATAAAAGGGACTCTTGCAAAGTTTGGTATTCCAAGAAATGATCCCTTTTGCCATTCAGGACGGAGGGCTTTTTTTGCTGCAATTTCTTCTTTAGTATCACCTATTTTTCTCTGTGCAGCTTTTTCAAGCCCATAAATCATGGCGCCAGGGAGGGCAAACCTCCACGGTGTCTTCACCATTGCCTCTGCTATTCTTGGCAATGCCTTAAAAGTGAATGTAGCAAACGGCGCACCATACCATTTCGTCCTATATTTATCTTGAAACTTTGTCACTTTTGCATAATTAAAAAGCCATTTCTCTGCATCTTTCCAGGCTTCAACAGAGGTCATTTTTTTGCGTTCTACATTATGAATATACTTTGCCATTTTAAACCACTGTTCTTCAGCCTGATATAAATCAGCCGCCTTCCTCATCCCCTTCTTTGCTATATTCCATCCCTCTCCGATAATGCCAAGTCGCTCAGGAATGGACGAAGCCTTAATGCCACCCATTTGACCTTCTACTTGATCGAATAAAGCGCTTAGCTCTCCGGTTGTCCACGTATGTTCAACGCCCCCGATCTTCTTGACTTCCTGCCAATACTTGTTTTTTTGTTTTAATGCCTTAGCTGCCTTGGTTAAATATATTGGCTGTTCATACATAGGAAGGCCGCCAAGATGAGCAAGGACTGAGTTTGAAAAGGTGTTCCTTATATGAGTTTTTGGTGAAACAATCACTTTCCCAAATTTCCATGCCCCCAAAGCCTTTCGCCATACTTTTTCTGAAATTTTCATAACCCTTATTGTTTCTTCCAGATCGTCAAATATTTCAGGATGAACATAAGACTCAGAGAGTTTCCCAAGTTTGGGATTAGGGGGAAGTTGTTTCCACCCCTCCGGTATCGGCTCAACAAATTCTTTCCTCACTCCCATATGTTCAATTGGTTCCCCTGTCAAGGGATGATAAGTAGTCTGCTTATATGTACTGGGCTTGCCCGCCTTTGTTAGTTTTATCTGTTTTACTTTTGCCCACTCAGGAGTTGCGGCTATTCCATTAAAAAATCTTGCAGTTTCTATGTCATGGGTTAACTGAGTAACTCCTTTTGCTATGGGATACCCAGGAGTAAGGATTTCCCCCATCTCTTCCCTTATCTCTTTTGGGACGTCTTTCCGTCTTTTAAATCTGGAAAGGTCTAAGCGATTAGCTTTTTTTAAATTAAACTGAGTCAAAAGGCTTTGATATTCTTTTGATGTGTAAAGGCGTGGCATATACCGCCCGGCATTTTTAAAGAAGGTTTTTTCTGACAATAGGCCAACGTCTACCGCTTGCCGCCCAAGATCAAGCATTGCGTTCTTTGCTTCATCTGCTAAAACTTTTTCTTTCCCGGTTAATTCTGATATTTCGCCTCTGATATATTCCCCCATCCGTAATTGAGACTCTTCTGGGACGGACTGTAATCGCTTACCTAAGTCAATAGCATACTCCCTGCCTATTGCCTGACCTTTTTTCAGGTCTTCCATAGAGTGAATATATTTAGCGGTGTCAGGAAGGTTCCCCCGGTACTCATAAATCAGCGCCCGGTTTATAGATTTACCTCCGGGTATCTTTTCAAGTAGTTTAGGAATTTGCTTTTCAACCAAATTATCCCAAACAGGTTCACCCACCCTTTTAACCCAGGCTTCCCCCGCTTTGTGAATAGGAATGCCGGAGTAAAGTTCAACATCTCCTTTTTTAACAGTTTCCCCTGGTTTTGGTTTGAGTTTTTTTGTGGGGGTAGAGATTAAATCGGGATATTCAGCAAGTACCTTTTGGGGGACTGGTTTGCCTTCTTTGATGGCTTGTTGAACCAGACTCTTATGTTTTTTTATAATATCTGGGTTCATCCATCCTTTTCCATCAACATATAACTGCGCCTTATCCTTTTTATGCTGTAATTTAATCCGTTCAGCAGTTTTAACGCTTCGGTCAAGAGTTTCTTTTGCTTCGGCCAGTGCCTCCTCTGGGGACTTAACTCTCACCCCCATAAAAGATTCTTTTCCGGTCTTTCCCGTTTTTTCATAATTGGTAAGTGTTTTATTGTATTCAAGAGTGGAGGAAGTTCTTATATTAGATGCCCATTGAGAGACTTCCTTGTCTGTCATGCCAAACGTTGGGAACCTTTCACCAACCCTCTCTCCCCAGTCTGCAAGCTCTAATTCTCTGTATTGTTCAGCCTTTTTGCCAGGGAAGGGAGTGGGCCTTTTTTGGCTTCCATAATACTCTTCCCCACTCATCTCCCAGGGTTCTTTTGGGTTAATCTCTGTATCGTATTTTAATTGCCGTGGTTCTGGCGTGACCGGTTTGGCTTTGGGTAAGGGACTAACGTCTGAAAGCTGTTCGGGCCTCTTGGGGGTAGGTATTTTTGAAGGCTTTTTGACTTCACCCATTAAAAATCGTTCTGCAAATTCACCCTCCAAGAACTTTGATTCAATGGCTCTTACAGGGGCAGCGCCTACGGAACTCGGTACAGTTTTTACGGCAATTCGTTCAGGAACTTGACCAAAGGGTTTAGTTGTGGCCCTGGCCATTGTTTTCTCAAGTTGCTTTGCCTCCACTCCCCTGACAACTTTAGGAACGGCTTTAACTCCTGCCTTTGTAAGTGCTGGAACTTCAGAGGCCCCTCCAGTTAACCATCCGATAGCCTCTCTCGCTCCCCGCGCGGCTTTTTTTGCCAATGTAGTAGCTGGCCTGACACCACCAGAAACAAGCCCTATAGTTGCAAGGGATATGGGATCTTCTAAAAAGGGCACTTCTCCTGATTCGGGTTCGTTGGTGATTACTTCCCCTGTTTTAGGATCGCGCTCAACTTCAGGACGAGGAAGAGTGTCTCTAAATTTTATATGTTCGGCGGAAAGCCATTCCACAGGCCCATGCCACCATTCTTGGTGTGGAATGTCTCTACCAACTCCACCTTGAGGCTTGCCACCCTCAAAAGGTTGAGCTTCTCCAAGAAACTTTTCAGCGCCCATATTAGCCGTAGACTCTTGTTTTTTTGGTTCTAAAAATTCTAATGCGTCCACTATTTCATCCCAAATAACTCTTTAAGCAAATAAACAGCCTTCTTTTTATCTATTCTTTTGGCCTCATAATCCGCCTTAATCCCTTCGGCTGTGATGCCCAAATCCTCTGCTTTCCCTCCATCCTTTACATATTTAATAGCGAGGGTTTCTGCTGCTTCCAGAGCTTCCCCGGCAACTTGTTCTTTATTGGGGTCTGCTATAAACTGGCCTACTCCACGTTGAGCTTGATAGTAACGGCCTATTGTTTGAAAATATCTATCACTAGCAAGTTTTTGTTTTTTTGCACCTTCCTTTTGCTTCTCGGTTAACTTGCCCCCTTCCTTTCCTTTGGCTTCTATAATTGCCAGCTTATCTTTTTGCAACCTTGCTTGCTTTTCTTCCCACTCTTCCTGTGTTCCACCATAAGCAAGGGGTTTTTTATTCGCACCCTTAACTCTTTCCCTCTTCATCGCAGCCGTATCTTTTTGCGCTTGGAGTTTTGAAGCGTGTCCAGCCTTTAGATTTTCAAGCCCCTCTCTCCCATACGTTTTTGCTATTTCAAGATCAAGATCATGGCTTGCTTTTATACCGGCTTGGCGTTCTTCCCCTTCCTGCTCTCTCTCAAACTTTCGCCCTGAGATTATTTCTTTTACCTTTGCTTCCGGGTCTACGGAGTTTATTAATAAATCCTCATGGGCTTCTTTCCCTGGATATGTAGTTGAAATCCGGCCTTTCATTTCAGGGAATTCCGCCTCGTAATTATTTACTACCTGCACCCAGTTGTTTTCATTCGCCATTGAAAAATGCCGATTCACGCCAGCGATTGATTGCTTAAGTCTGTCCGCCGCCTTTGCCCGTTCGTAGGCTTCTGTCTTTTGCCCTGAAAGGACATTTCTTTGCTTCTGCCCCTCCATAGCCCCCTTTAGTTGTATAGCGTTTGAAAGGGCATTTACAAGCTGCGGAGGTTGGTATTGGGGAATTCTCCCCTGTCCGTAATCTAAGGCGTTCATGTGATTATATCTCCTAATTAAGCATTGCCATTGCAGCCAGCGTTCCGCCCTGGCCCAATAAATTAGATAGGGCGTTTGCTTTGTTCATATATCCGCTTGCCCTGGTTGTTCCTCCGGCAAGTAGATTTTGCGCAAGAGCGTTGGTATAGTCTCCGGTTGTCTGTGTACTTTGGTCTACTGCCGTTTGCCCTTGACCCGCAAGGCTCTGGTAAGGATTAAGAGATTGATAATATCTATTGAGGAAATTATCATAATCTTGCAAGGCTAATCTCTGCCCATATTGTAAAAGCGCTTTATCTTGCGCTCCGCTTCTTAGCCTGCCCTTTGATGCTGCGCTACGATCTAAGGCATTCACACCCTGCTTCATTGCCCATTCATAGCCTGGACTTTGTGTAAACTCGCCCGGCCCTTGAGAGATTAACTCCTGAAGAGTAGTTAAAGCATTTGCCCCGGCCTCAGTCCACGGCTTTTGAGTCTCCTGTGTCTGTTGAAACATATCCCACAGTAAGGCGTTTGCTTCGCTTTGGGCTTCGCTTTGGGCTTTGGTAGCTTTGTCAATAGATTCCTCCCCAGTGAAAATGTCTAATGCAGGGCCTAAAGTTGCTCCCATAACCCCGCCGGCCGCATCTCCTACCACATCAAACACATCATCGAAAAACCCCATACCATCACCTCTTTATTGAACAACGTTAATACCACTCGCCACAACTGCCACCCTAGCAGCGTCTGCAGCGAGAAGCTGAATAAAACTCCCGGCAATTAATACCTGTCCTTCAATGTCTGGACAAGACCATGTTTCATTTGCCCCTATAGGATGGGCGTCAATGAACTTATATTGATTTGCCGCAGTTTCCCCTGAAGGAATTTTATACCCTGTTATCGTTGTGGCGGCTCCGGTATTTGTGAAGGTCATTTTAGTTACCGTTGTAGCCTCATTCGCAAGAATAGTACAATAAGTAACCGCCGATGCAGTTAAAAGCCCCGCAGATCCGTCAATGATTTCTACAAGTTTTATGCTCATTTCTTTAATACCTTCAGTATTTCATTTAAGATTGTCCCGATTGCATCTAAAGCGGATTCGATATCAGGAATTGCGTTTGCGACAAGATCATCCCTGAGAGCGTCCGCTGTTGCCGGAGCATCCGCAGGATCGGTTATTGTATGGCTTTCACTTGCATCTGAAATGTTATGTTGAATCCGAATGGTTTTTGAGTCAGGGAGACTCGCAAGCAATTCAATCTTGTCTAGTCGTTTTTTGAGCTCTCCATTATTATTTTTCGGAAGAAAAAGTATCTTTTCTAGTTCCTTAACCCGTTTTTCAAGCTCCCCGCCTCTCTTGTCAAAAGAAGTATAGAGCAAGATTTCAGCATCTTCTGCCCGTTTAACCCCGACATACATTTGATAAAAAAAATCCTGCCAGAACAGAGAGCTTGTGTTTTTATCTTTAACGGGTGGAGGTATACTCATCTATTAGCCATCTTCGCTTCTATGGTTGCACCATAAATTACGGTTTCGACAGGATCGGTGATAATAAGTTCGGGTGTCCAGTTGCGTGCTATGCCTTGATTTCTCCATATAGCACGGTTTTTGTACTCACCGATCTTCCCTATATCTCTCCACTGTTCATTTCCCCACGTCTTTCCCCTGTCTTTCGATGCCCTTAGCATTGCCTGTGGGTCTTCACCTTGAACCCCACCACTAAGCCCAACACCTTCTTTAAATTCTATTTCGAATTTATTTATCCTGAACTGGTACCTACTTTTTTCATCAAAAATAGTCTGCCCAACCCTCTTTCTTGTGATGGTTGACCCATTATCAGTATATGTGTCCTTATCAAGCCGATATAGTTTCCCGTTTTCATAGTCACCAACTATGTGTTCACCTTGAAAGTAAGCATAACAGTTGCCCCTGTGCCGTCCCGTGCCGGACTTCCATTGATTCCAAAGCCCTGTAGACACGTTATACATCCATGTTGTTTGGCCAGGGAATGAGAGGACATAGAAAGGATTTCCTTCAAAAACCATAGCGTACCCTACGGCGTTCATAAACCCAGGATATTCAGAGATAGTTTTTTCAATTTCTCTTGTTGATATAACAACTGGTGTATAACCCTCCGCCTTTCTTATCCGGCCTTCGTTGTCAATCCAGTATATTGTATTATCAATCTTTGCAAGGCTTTTAACCGCCCCTAAACCTACCTCTATTAATCCTCTCCGATCAAAGGTGAAGGTATTCCCGGAATTAAACCAAATTTCACAATAATCTTTACCAAAACACCAGACTTCAAGATGATCTGAAATAACGGCAAGAAGATTCCCTGGATTCCCTTCAGCCGCCGCATATTGAAGGGCGTTCCAACTTGTGCCATCGTTTAAGTCTGACAAAAACACATAGTCGGAGTCTTCTTGTGTCACGATAAAATAGCCATCCTGGAAAGTCAGGCTTGAAGATAAAGGAAAATCGGTATCAGTGATTTGAGTTAGTGTGCCGCTATCATAAATATACCCTGCATTCCCGGCTAAGATCATTATTTGGTTAAAGCCTTTTACTATCCAGGCTTTCCCAGAAGAAGAAACAGCCCCCTTATTTGTAGCTGTGTATCCACTGTCTATCTCAAAAAATGTTCCTCCCACTACAGCATAAAGTTTATTGCCATCGGTCATTACTGCCCGGACTTCTGAGGAAACACCCGTATCACACACCTCAATAAGTCCAGGTGTCCCCACCAATGCCGGACGGCCTTCTTTTGTTTCCGGCACATAATAAAGGTTTTCAGGGTATTGGCCTTCCGGCCCTGGGGATGCTGATATAAAGTTTGTTTTCATTTAATAACTCAAAATAGTACCGCTTGAACGTGAAGCTTTCGTGCCAACCTCTATCACTGATGGCTGGGCTTTTCTTGCAGCGTTAAGCCCGGCGATTTTGTTTCTAGCCATGGCCCCCTTCATAACCATAAAGGGAGTGGGGGACATCCCGTATTCCTCTGATAATTCCAGGACAAGCAACCATTTGAGAGGGTTATGGTAATTCCTTGCAATTCCAACAGTGTTCAACAGGTTTTCAGTGAGTGCAGTTGGTTCAGGAAGACTTTTTATACTTGAAATATACAAAGATTCTACTGTTGTAGGGGTGGGATAGACGTATATCGTCCCATTTGGAGCGGTCGGATTATACCAAAGCAATTCAGGTCTACCTGTTGTCGTCTTGCTTACGATAGAATTATAAGCACTCTCGCCAATAATCCTTACAGGGTAATCATAATTACTCGCTCTTACCCACACATCAACAATTTGATCCGGCCTTTGGCTGTTTAGGTCCGGAGACCCATTCTCTCCGACTGTATAGCTGTTTTGAGCATTAACCAGCGTTATAGCCTCTTGAACAACAATAGGGACCGATATGTCCCCGGCGTGTTCGGCCAAAAGGTCTTGAAGGCAAATTAAGGCCGTTGAGGAATCGTCAGCCGACAAAGACTCACCTTGAGAATAAACGCCTATAATTCTTAACGCACTTTCAATGAGTTGCAAGACTGTTCGTGCCGTTGCCATTATTTTTCACCTTGTTTGCGTGGCCTCCCCGGTTTTGCTGTGGAGATTTCCTTGCGAGAGTCAATCCATCCATCTTCTTTTGCTTGATTGTATTCTTCTTCATCTGTAAATATCTTCCCCGCCTTACAATCCTTGTGATACAGAAATGATCTAAACTTTTTCATTTTAATTTTCCTTTCTTGCCTTTAAAGCAAATATAAACGTGCCTTTATTTGTTTCAGACAATTCAATATCGAAGTCGGCCCGGTAAACATAACGATAATCCGTCATTGCTGTTTTCCCGATTTGTTTCTCATATTCTTTTTGAGATAAAAAAACCAATGTTCCTTGGTTTATAATTCGTGTGTGCCCCGGATCGCCAAACGCCCACAATGCATTCCACTGGGGCACTGTAGCAAAAAACATGCCATCAGGTTTTAATATTCTCCAAAACTCTGAAAATTGATTGAAGAAATATTTCCAATCTCCTTGTGTCCCACAATGCTCTAAAACTTCATAAGCGTGAATTTCGTTAAATTCATTGTCTCTAAACGGATACGGAAGATCATTCAGGTCATGGGGTATATCAGGGTTACATTTTGGGTCAATATCAAGGGTTATAAGGTTTTTCCATTCTCTATCATTAAACAACTTTATCCTTGAATTCCCACACCCTATCAATAATTCTTTAAATTCTTGGTTCAAACTTCCACTCCTTTTCTGGGGGCCCACCCCCACCCGGGAGTGTTCTCAAGTAATTGTGAAAATTACCCTTAAAAGACTTTAGGCCATGATGATAAAAATCAATATCAGGATATATCCACACTTCACCCCCCAATTCCCTCCACACATTGCAAAAGTGAAGGTCTTCACCCCATTTCGTTCGGCCTATCTTTGGGGTATCAAAGAAGTTGTGGTATGTCAAAACTTCTTCAGGGTTTTTGTAGTCTTCTATGATTAAATCGTCCCCCATCTTATCAATCATGATTTCAAAAACATTCCGCCGAATCCGCATAAAACCTGTCGGCAGCAACGTCCCCAGGATTAACCCCGTTTCCGGGTCAACAATAGGGTGACGATCTTCATCAAGTTCGTATGCCGCTGGATATTTTTCTTCTCCAATTTTATACGGGTAAACCCCGGCTATTAAGTCTTTATCATAGCTCAACATTTTCATTGCCGCCCCTGGCTTCCACTGAACATCAGTATCAATAAAGAAGGCATCTTCACAGCCCCCTTCCAGGAATGTTTTTATAAGCATATTTCTTGCTATTTCAGGGTAGCAGCAACCAGGATAAAAGTCCCAGTCTGAATCAATGTCAAACTCTTTCAATATCTTCATTTCAAGCATAATAGACCATGCCATAGAGATATGACATGATCCATCATAACTTGGTGTAAGGAAGTGTACTTTTCTCACTATGTCACCAGCCCTAAGTTGGTGAGCGCTGTCCTGATCTCCGCCACGATTGCACAGAGATCGGTTAATTGGGTGGTATTAGCAAACCCGTAGTTGTTGGTTGTCGTGGTTATGGCCGCCGTTGTAACCGCAGTATCAGAAACACTTCCACGAACTGCCGGAGTAGCGCCATAAAAACTGATCTTATCTGTTGCAGCCCGGCCAAAACATTGACCGTCCGCCGCATAATCACCTAAATATCTTACTGCCATTTTTTTGTCCCCCTATTTCCCACACTCTATAGTTACCATCTCGCAGGTCACCGTATCACTTGCGTGTCCCGACTCTATCTGTGCCTTTAGGACTGCCCCGGCTGTGCAATCAACCGTTCCTGCCGCATAGTTTATTTCAGCATCCCCGGTATCTTCAAACAGCTTACCGATGATTCTTTGGTTTTTGGCATCCTTAAAGTTAATAATAAACTCGGCCGCCCAATCAACCGCCGCCCCTGCATCTTGGGTTAAGGAACAAACCTGAGTCGCCCCTAACTTCAAATGAATTACAGCAGCCGCATTTGCCCCCGTTTTAGTCCCGGCCAAGTTAAAGCGATAGGACAGTGGAGGTCCCGGCTTGGCCTCCACTTCTACTGATCCGCCCGTCACGTCCGAAGTACCTGCCGCAGCTTGTGAAGTTTGAGTTGTCCCGGATGATAAGCCATAAATAACTCTTTCAAATCTTTCGTTTAATGTTCCAGCCATGTTATTCCACCCCCCTATCCTGCTATCCTGCAACCGAGGAAAGGATTAATTACCTTGTAGCCGTACAAAATGTCAAACCGGATATAGGAGACATAGTTTACAATGTCTCCGCCGATTGCTACTGTAATAGTAAATCCGTTAGCACTCTTGTTATATGATTTAAGCTCTGATGGGGCTTGAACCGGAACCATAAACAAAGCAATAGCATCCTTATGAAAAGCCATATTGACTTTATGTGCAAGGGATGCACTCCCGGCCACCGTCACTGCCGCATCGTTAGCGGGGAGAGCGTCAACCGTTTGATATGGAAGTGTTTTTTCCGTGGCACTTGCAGAGTAAATTTGGTACGGAGCTACACCGGGAGTACAACTAAGGGCCGTTTCTGTTCCGGTTGTTCCTGCCGCAGCTTCAACAACAAACTGTCTTGCCCTCCCCGTACTGCCACCTGATATCGTGTTTACACCGTTAACGCTGGCTACTGTGAAGATGTCACCCTGTGTAAAGGTCTTTGCCCATGATCCACCCTGGTCTACGGTAATAGTTGTGTCACCCTCTGAACTCGCACCATCAACATCAATGTCTGTCACCCCTGCCGCAGTTCCGCATGTATGGGTGTTAATGTTTTGGGTTTCATACATATTAAACCCGACGAGATTACCAAAGCTACCTTCTTTGACTGCCTTTGAAACCATTCCGGCATGAAGCAGGCCCTTCATTTGGTCTGCTATCTTTATTGTGGCCCACGGGTCAAGGTAGCAATACCTGTCATTTTTCGGCGCAGACTGGTCTGTTAACACGGCGCTTGCTTCCCCAATAGTATAAACTGCGCTTGGAGTCATCCCTGGGGTTCCTACCTGAGCAGGGATATATTTATACGCCCCTAAAAGCGTGGTTGCCATGTGGTCTTCAAACGTATCAACAACAGGCTTTAAAAACCTGTCGGAAAACTCATCAATATTCAGTGTCATTTCAGTTCCGGTGAGTTTATAGGCAACGTGTTTCCTGTGCTCTACAACCATCGAAACGTCCTCTTCTCTGAGATCGACAACATCAATGGTCTCACCATCTTTTACCCTGAAATACAGTGGGGCTTTCGCTGTTATGGTTGCCCCCTTCTTCCATCCATTTGAGCGGGTCATCCATTCTTTTTCATATCCCCTGAAAACATTTTGCATGATATTCTTCCTGTTCTCTAATTGCAAAAGTGTTTCCTGTGCAATTATCGAAGGATTTAAAAGTGTATTTGACATTATTTTTTACTCCTTTACTATTTACCCCCACCCGTTCGCCATGCTTTATACTCTTCATAACTCATGTCATTAGGGTCTTTTGTCGGTGTTTCATTCCCGATCACAGGGCTTGTGGGGTTTGGGGCATTTGTTGTTTTTCGTTGTGGCGGGGAGTGCTTAAACCCTGCCTCTAATCTTCCTATTTCAACAGCCGCCTGGATTTGTGGCAATTTCATTATTCTGTGTACTTCTTGTGGATTTTCACCAAAATAGTACGCAAAATCAGATAATTTTTCTGTTTCAGACAACATCGGAACCAACCCTGCGGGGATATATCCCTTTTCCAAAAAGTCCGGGTCTTTTGCTACTGCTTCACTCACCCGGTTATCCCATTTTTGTTGCTGCTGTTCCTGGTCTTGCTTCGCCCTTTCTTGCGCTCGGGCTGCCTCTCTTTCGTCAAGTTTCCAGTCCGTTAATGCTTCCGAAAACTCTTCGTAAGAACCATAATCGTCTATTTCCGGCTTTGCTTTTCCCCCCACTTGTTGAGGTGTTCGTGGCTGATCTTCCGGTAAACGACTTTTTAGCTGTTCATTCTCCCTCTGTGTTCTTTTTAGTTCACCGTAGATTTCTTTAAATCTCGAATATTCCACGGTTTCTTCCGCTGGTTCTTCCGCTGGTTCTGCTGCTGGTTCTGCTGCTGGTGTTTCTGCTGGTTCATTTTCCTGTATTGCTGGTACTTCTGGTTCGCTTGTGGAAGGTGGCGTTTCTTCCGGTTTTGTTGCGCCTGGTTCTGCTTGTTCTTCCAACATTATTATTTCCCCCTAAGTTATAACGCTGCCATTGTAGCTGCGCCAAGATATAACCCTGATCCATTGTGTTGATTATGTTGTGGTTCTGGGCCATTCCAAAAACTTTCTTTAAATTCCTCTTTGTTGTATCGGCCTAAATGCCGTGCTTTAAATTCTTCCATAGAAAACCCCCTGTTTTTTCTGCTGGTTTCTATACCGTTTCTCATTCCCTGCTTTCTCTTTATGGTTATTCTTAAGCTGTTCATGTGGCGGATATATGCCCTGTCCGGCTTGTGAACAGGTACACAGTGAAGGAAAATTTCTTCTAGCAAGTCTTCATCCTCAAGGTCTTTAAAGTCAACCACAAATACGTTTTCTTCATTTTCCGCATACCACTCAATACATATAGAATACATCTCAACCATATTGTTAATATATTGTTTCCATTCCTTATCGGTAAACGCCTCATGTTTTTCAAATGCCTTTAAAAGAGATTTAATCACATCACCTTCCGGCCTGTTAATTATAACCATTGGCCCGTTTTCTCTTTTTGCCATACTGAAGCTGATAGCGTTCGTGTCGGCGCTTCCAACATAATCCCTGTGGAACCCCTTCATGTATTTATAAAAAGCCTCCGGGTCATTATTTGAAAGTATCTCATGATAACAATACGATACATTCGTACTAAAAAACTGAGAAAACCATGTGCTTCGACATCGAGGATAGCTTAACAAATAAAAAAACTTTTTCGCCACTTTACCCCCTTTGCATAACAGTTATATTAACGGCCCCGGATGTTTGGCTTGCACAGGTGAACCTTGCCACATATTGCGTGTTTTCAGGCAAAAACCGTATCCAATCGGAAAAGTCAATCCATCCTGGATCGCTGCCACTCGCCACTAAAACAGCGTCCTCTCCATCTACCGGATCAAGAACCGGGTTATAGTTTGAACCTCCGTCAATTGATATTTCCAGCCCGATTGCTCCGTCATCCATCGCCGGGAACAATGCCCCATAAAAAATAGCATAATGTTCCACAGTAAAACCCGCTGAATAAGTTCCGTTTGCCGCCACTGTTACTGTCTGAGGTTTAAAGTTCATTGCTGTATGCCCTCCCTATGTATATCTTCAATAAATGTACGTATTTCCTGAAACTGTTGGCCCCTTTCCGCTGCTTCGGCATTCATAATCTTAGCAATTGCATCAACCTTGGCCTCGAACCCCTTTCTCATCTCTTCAATCGCCTTAAGTTCAAGTTCTTTCATCTTCATTTGTTCTTCAGGAGACGGCCCCTGTGGATCCGGTGGCTGTTCTCCTGGATCCAGATCACGGATACCGATAGGAACAAGTTTTTTCGCACGTTTAAGAAGTTCATCCGCCCCCGGAATATCAATGTTTTTCACTATCAGATCGATTGTAGCCTTCCCGAATTCAGGGAATTTTCCGGTTAAATTAAGCAACATTTCAAGGGCTTCAGTCCTTTGGGTGTCATAGCTTGGCCCTATAGTTATAATAAAGTCGTATTGCCCCACAGAAAGATCATTAATATATTCCGTAACCCCTTGTCTTGGTTTAGAAAGAAGTTCATCCGAAACGCCTTCGAGTTGGTTCATTAATGGCGACTGCGCTCTCATGTTAATCGGAACTGCTTTCTCGCCCCCATCTGCTCCTATTATCCTTATAATTCTTTCTGTGTCATATACATGAGGAATTAAATCCATTACAATTTTTGTGCTATAGATTAGAGCGGTTTGAAAGTTGTCTGTATACACAAAACTACCAATACTCCCTTGATGCTGCCTTGCTAAAATCGCTTTCCCGCTTTTCTCGCTGCCCTCATCACCCAAAGACGCTTGATAAATCCCCATCGCCGACATTATGTCATGTTCCATCCTGGCCAATTCATGGGCCACGGCTGGCGATAGCTGTGGAGGGGGTTCCCTTTTTGGATATAGCGCTGGGGAATTAATATCTGATTCATAAAGCAAATATGGAACGTTTTTAATGTTTGCATCTTCCCACATCTTCTGATGCGGCCCGAGCATATTTGAAGTTATAAGGTATGGAGCTTTCGGTGCAAGGGCTATTTGTTCCGTTACACTTGACGACCAGTAATTATACATTTCCTGGGGAGTCTTAGCTGGCCTAACCATACCTTTTGTCTTAGATACTCCACCAATCCAGGTTTCCTTACCTATTTCATATACTATTGGAATATATTTTGAAGGCCAAAGATGTGGCCCGTCTAATATGTTGTTGTGTATCATCTTGCACCACATCACCTGCGGTACTTTAGCTTTTTTTTCATTTGAAATAAAAGGCATGTCTTCTTCTGAAATTTTATCTTCTGAAACCGTGTATTCCGTTCCGTCCTTCTCTATCCTATAAAATGTTTTTTCTTTTTTCTCTTTCCACCAATATTCAGCCACTCGTACTGTCTTATCTGTGCTCCAGCTTATATCGACAGTTTCATCCGGCCAATTCCCGAGTTCTACATCTGGGTGCTTTGCTTTAAATTCTTTATCTGTAAGCTCGGCGGAGACAATTACCCAATTAGCATCTGACTTGTCTTGTTTAATTGCCCCAGGGTCTATTTTAACTGTAAATATGTTGGGGATTCTATTAATTACAATATCCCTTACAAACGGGTCTTCTTCGTTGTCTTCAATGTCAACCCGCCACGCACCACGCCCACACTTTAATGTGGAACTGTATGCTGTATTATACGCCGATCTCGCAACTGAGTGATACGCAATGTGCCTGTATATCCCTGAACGTATTTCAGCAATCTTCGGGTCTGCGACTGAATCAATCGGACGCACTTTAATTGAAGGCCGTAACTGCCTGAATTCCCCCTCAACTTGATCTATCTTTTCAGATATTTTATTGAGAGACAAACATGGGCGAGGCGGAGACTCAGATTCCCTCTGTTGTTTTACCTCCGCAGGCCATTGATAATTATCCTCGTTGTGTTCAAATTTTAAATCATCAAGGGCGTATTTCGCCTCTTCATTATCTGCATCACAGGCAACCTTATAGCGTTCCATTGCTAGTATTAATATGTCTTCGTTTTTCATGTTATACCATCCACCCGCCCGCGACTGGTTGGGTTATGACTTGTTGTTGTTTCAGTGGTATTCTTGGCGAAGTATACCCAACTGCAAAAGTACGAAAAGCTGAAGCCCCATGAGAGGCCCAGTCGTGTAATGGTCTATTGCTTAAAACCTTCCTTTTCTCATCATATTCGGCCTTAAAATTCTCTAAAGCATAAATACCTAATTTACACTTTTCTTCATCAAACCAACATAAAGAAATAATGTTTCGCATTGCCGGGATATGTACTTGAATTATTATATCCATATTTCGTGCTCTTTGAACAACTCGGATTGGCTTTATCCCTAATCCTTCAGCAACTTCCTTGCGTGACTTAGCGATTTCTGAATTGGTCATCTCTCTTTGTTCTGCATCATGGGGCATCCAGTGGTTTCCGTAAAAATAACCTTTATCTTTTAAAACCTTTGCATAATGTTCTAACCCATACCCGGATGCCTCATAGTAATCAATGACGTTAAAAGATTTCCCTATCGGCTGAAAAAACCATATCGCCATTGAATCATCAACCCCCAAGTCCCAGGCTGTATCAACTTCTATGCCCTTATTATAGGGAACCTTTGTAATCCGCCCCTCTTCTCTCGCTTCAGTTATTTGAGCAGACAAATAAGCCCCTAATACTGCCCCCTCCCAACTACACAGGTATTCCTGATTAAACATTGCAAGCCCTAATTCAGGGCCATATAGTGCAATGTACTCTTTTTTGATAGTCTTTAATTGCTCTCCTGTGAAAACAGGTGTTTCGTAAGCGTTTAGCCGTTCTGCAAACCAGGACTCTGTTTTTTCTGCGTGTTCAAACATGGAACGGCCATGATTATTCCCTCTGGAAGTATAAATGAACGCTGCCCACCCTCCATTCTCTTCTAAGATCGGAGAAAGGAAGGCCCAGGCCATAGGGTTTGCGACTGCCCACTCAGAAAGAACAATTCCGACCGGGGGAGACCCTATATAAGCATTGTAATTGTCACTGCCCACCAACTGCCATATAGCTCCTGTTTTCAATTCAATACTCATTTCTTGCCGCCTGGTGTGCTTTCTTATTTCTTCTGGAAACGCCTCGTCAATTCTCTTCTTTCCCGTTTTCGGATTAACCGCGTCCCAGATAACCTTACGAGCTTGGTTGTATTGTGGTAGCATGTGCCAATAGTTACCGGGCCTCTCCATTGACGCTGTAGCGGTAAAATGTAGGGCGACATCATCTTTCCCCCACCGTCTATGTGCCACTTCTACCGCCCTTTTGCCTCCATTTTCCATGTATTCCCAGAAATTCATCTGGTCTGGCCGGGGTTCCCAATTATTTGGGATTCTTATCTTTTTTCTTGGCATTAGAAAACTTAACAATCTCCACTGTGAAATCCATGTTGCCGTCTACATTATGGTCTTTTCTGTCTCGCCAATCATCTGGCATCCTGTTTTTGGCCCAAAAGATAATCGAAGTCGGATTCGGAGGATGATGCTTTGTGTAATGTGCGTATTCCCATCTGCCTACGCGCTTCCACTCCCCATCTACTTGTATATCAGTCTCAACCCATTGTGCTTTGGTTTCCGGGTGGCTATATCCACAAGCACTATCATAAAGCGATATCACAACTTTCTCGTCCGCTACCGCCTTCCAGTCCTTTAAGTCAGCGAAAAAATCCGGATACTTGTTTTTCCAGACAGTGAGTGTTGCTTCACATATACCGACAACCTCAACCATCTCCTTGTCTGTAAAGCCTTTCTTGGCAAGGATTTTCAGTTGTCGCTTCCTATCGTCCGTGAATTTTGCCATAGTAAAAACCTCACTTCTTAATTATGATAAAATTTTTCTATGTACAAACCTAGATAACCAACTCACACGCCTTGAAGCTATGGCCACAGCCGCAGGAGCCGTATCCAACAACCCCCAGGAACAGAAAAAAGCCGCCCTCTGTGTATCTGTTGGGGTTGGGGTTGGGAATACTCCAAGCGTTGCAACTGCAAAAAAATCCATCTCACTTCTTTGTCTTCTTAATCTGTTTTAACCGTTTCTTTACTTGTTTAGCCTTATCTTTTTGGATCTTTTTTTGACCATTGAAAAATTCTGTGAGCTTCAAATTACTTCGTTGTTCAAAAAATTTCCCTATTTCAGCCTGTAAATTCCAGTCTAAAGCCTTTAATCGCTCCAACATAGCATGAGTAATGGCTGTCCCGGCTTTATCAATCCCACATCCACACGGGCATTTATTGAGTGAAAAATGCTTTCCGTTTTGTACCTCAAACATTACTTCTTGGACTGCAACCGGAACCAAATCTTCATTAATTCCCTTTAACTTCGCTTCCTTAATCAAAAACCGAATAGCATTCTCTATGCTGTGCCCATCTACTGTGTATGGCTCGAAAAGTTTTTCATAATCCATCTTTGGGATTATCACTGTACCATCCTCTTTCTTGTAGTATATGTACCATCTGAGGTAATTGCCGTAGCTATCGTCCCGATTGATACATCGGAATCATTAAATTGTTCAGCCGCCCCGCTTGCCTCGGTGAATACGGACTTGTTGACCAAGGCAATGAACGCTTTTTGCGTATACCATGCCATTTTGTTGGCTGTGGCAACATTGAGCTCGTCAAGATAGCCCGCCCTAGCTGCTGATAATCGAGTAAGCAAGGTGTCAACATTGGTGTCGATAATATCCTGCTTCGCCTCAGTCGCTAACAACCCATGCCCCGTGTCCATTTCTGCCTTAGTCGGAGGATCGTAGTCACTGAGTGCGGTATCGGCTTCAGTGTTGACCGAGGCTTTCATGGTTGCCGTTAAATCGCCGTTTGTAGGGGCGTTTGTGAGATTGGTACATGTTGCTATAGTGCCAATGTTAGTAAGGTGATCTCCATCTCCCCCCGCCTCGGTTAAATTAGTACCATCTGCTATGTGGTCTCGAATCGCTTCTATCGCATCCGTTTGAGCGGAAAAATTACCAGCCCCACTTCCACCGTCTGCATTTATAGCTGTGAGTTCTGTCGCGTTATCCATTTCTATAGCTGCGTCGCTACGGGCAAGTAGTTGGATATATTTCAAAAGTTTGGCTGGTATGTCGGTTGTGGTGTCGGCTGCTATAATATCAAGGATAAGGTCAAGCCGTCCGCCGTTAATCCAATCAGTTAATGCTCCCATGCGTGCTGCCGTGATCTCATTTGTGTTCGCAAGTTTTGTATCAAGATCAAGGCCACCAGCATCACTAATCGCTAACCCACCCGCAGCATCCGCCGCCGCCGCCGGAACCGCCGTACCCGCAAGCCCCCTGGTAGCAGAATAATTACTACATGCCGACTCAAGGTTGTTTGCCTCGGTTTCTTGGGTGTCTGCCCGGCCTATGGTTTTTATGTTGACATCCATAAACCCATCATCCTTGGCTATATATTTACTATCCCAGGCCGCCTCGGACAGAACCATATATTCTTGTTTTACAGGTAGGCAGTCTGAATCGTCCTGGACAATAACAACCAGCATACCCTCAGTATCCGTATAACTTGTTGTGAGGGTTAGGGAGTAATACCCTCGACAACCTGTCACAGCCGCCCATGTTGCCCCTGAGATGTCCACAACAGAAGTTGACCCGTGCTTTATGAGCTCCGCCTCATTACCGGATAATGCGATATCGGTCTGCGGAGTAAAGCCATCTCCCACATCGACAAAAGGGCCAACAGTAACAATGACCTGTGTATTCGCCCGTAATTCTTGCATTAATTAACTCCCATAAGCTGCTTATAGTGATGCGCTGCAATCGGAATTGACAGCCCGCCCCCCGCCGTTGCAACATAAGCCATTAAATTGATTGGCAATAGGTCGCCAAAAAACACATATGGGTTAATCTGTAGTTGAGAAATGCAGCCATCAGTCAATACCCTATCCCAGATATACGTAAGTACAATGGTTGATCTAAGATCATTAGATAGCCCACCAAAATGGCATAATGGATCTATATTGGTAAAATTTGTATATCCAACAGAATCTCGAACATTATTACAACGAAAGTTAGCCGTTCCTTTGTTTAACGTCAGTGATAAATTTAATAGGTCATTTAAGCTAAAACCAACTACAACAGTCCGAGGGTCGGCATCGCCCACCCTGAAGTGAACGTCATAATTGATCGTGCCGATATAAATACGGGTATCAGTTGATCCGACTCGATGTCGAAATGTGTATCCTGTTTCAGTATCAACTCCGATAGGGATTACCTGTTGAAAAATTGTCATTGCCTGCGGGTTAAATCCCTTTGTTGGACTGGAAACTAAATCATAACTAGCTGAATTAATGGATAATCCATAAATCGACCAATACCATGTCGCTAGACTGTCAATAGTTAAGTGGTTTTGATATTTTGAATAGTCCCGAACCGTAAGACCCCCTTTTTCGTCCATTAACCAGCAGCCCACCAAGCCTCTTGCTAATGGATGCGTCCAATTAATTTGCTGGCCTAAAAGTGGTTTTGGTTTAAAAATCATTGAATGCCTTAAAACTCAAAATTAACGGAAGAACCCTCGTCCTCAGCATCAGTAATAATATTTAGTACCGCAACCAGTCTGCAATGCTTTGTGATCTGGAAAGCTGCGGAGTCAGAGGGCCAATTACTATTATCATCAGACTCTTCTAAATATAGGTAAAAATCCCCGGTAGAAGGGTTAATATCCGCTATAACCTCTAAAAAGCCATTAATCCCGTAATATAGATTAGACGTATTGTCGTTAACGTCCCCCTCTTTTACAACTGTGGTTGCCCATGTGCCTGTAGTAAATCCCATATCGTCTGTGATTGTAGTGCCATAAGTTAGAGTGCCAGATACTAATTCCCATGGGCTTGATCTTACATTTACCCTTGCGCCATCGGCATAAGTAAGAGTATCATCCCCCACCCAATAGCCTTGATATCGCCAGTATTTTGCCAGCATATTAAACATCCCCCTCATACCCTATAAATTCCAGGGTTTTTTGCTTTTCCTCAACAAATTCGGTGGTTAATGCCGTGAAGCGATCTTTAATCTCTTGCAATCGCTCTGCATTGGAGAGGTGCGGAAGTGAAAACGTAAAATTATCTTGCTTTTCTACAATTACCCCGGCCTTAAGGTCGCTATCCTCAGCTGGAGAAATGCCTGGCAATACAGAAATTATCTCACTTGCCCCGCCTTGCTCTAAAACAACCGCCTCTCTCCAGGAGATATCCGCCACATTTGTACCATTCGCCGGGATAGGTATGTGGAATATAATGTTGATTGATTTATTGCGCTCTGATTGTGTTAAGAGATGAAAATTACTCATTGTTTGTTACCTCCTCGCTAAATAACTCTTAATATCCTGTAAGGCTGCTATTATATTATCAATTGCCGATATAAGCAGGTTCTTAGGTGGAGTTAGGCCAGTATTGACCTCATTGGAAAACCCACTCTCTAAGTCCTGATTATCATAAGCCGTAACAACAAACCTTGTACGGACATCAGGTAGTCCAGTAACCGTATACTCAACAAGTGCAGGATCAGGGTTTTCGTCCTGCGCCAAGGTTATGACTATCGGAGTGTCATATCCCCCGCCCTCTGTTATGGCTGAATATATCTTGTACCCGGATAGGCCGTAGTCAGTGCATTGATCCCAACTTAAAGTCACGTCCATGGCCCGCGATAATATAGGAAATGCCAAAATAATCATTAGTGCAAGCATTATGACTCGTTTCATTTTGCCTCCATTGTAAACCTTTTTGCCTGTTTTCCAATATTATGTTAACTTTGAAAAGTAAAAAAAATTAATTTAACCTATAAACAAAAAAGCCTCCAGCGCATACACACCGAAGGCGATATCTTTTTTAAGGCCACTATTTTCTTTGCCATTTAAAAACCCCTCACGGCCCGGAACATGCGCCGGATCATGTCACGGATCACGTCCAGGCCGCTATGAAAAGGAGGTTACGGGTGGTCAGCCCGTGGTGAAAAGATGCGGACAGCGTGGAGAGACACTGCCCACGACAACTATACAAGCCCTTTTTTATGTGTGTCAAGCATTTTTTTTAATCGGAAGAAACATTTGCTTTATTTTCCGAATAAAAAGGCGTTTCCGCATAAATTTAATGAGCTTATCATTGTTTTTCGCAACAGGCTGAAATAAGACCATAAATGGTAGGCTGTCAAGTAATTCTTTTTCACTAATAAATAATTTATACAAAAATTGCATGCGCTTATCTCCTTTTTTGTCAACATTATCTTTGCCTACTATAAACCTTATCGCCGTTATTGTCAATATTATGGCACCCTACCTAGAAAAAAGTGTTTCAAGACAAAATAAATCTACATTATTTACTTGACAAAGATAAGTTACTTTGGTAATATTGGTTTAAAAGGGGGTGAGAACAAATGAATTTACTGATTAAAAAGTTTCCCAACAAGTTACAAAAAGAACTGAAAATATTGGCAATACTAAAGGGCGTCAACACCTACGAGTTAATAATCGAAATTTTGTGGGGATTTATTAATGAGAGGAAAAATAATAATTCAAAAATGGGTAACTGAAACACCTGATGAGTGTAGGCGGACGGCCAACTATTGGATGAAAAAATTATATCCAGAAGTTGACTGGCATATACACTGCGTCCACCATATAGACCGCAACCCACTTAATAATAATTTAAACAACTTAAAAATAATGAACAAAAAGGATCATGTTATATATCACAATACAAAATTATCAACTCCCATTAGAACCACCTGTAAGCGGTTTATAAAAAATTATCGCTTCCAGGGGTTAAAAAGTTCCACGTCTTTATCAAGCCATTTAAAAACCAACGAGGTTTGGGCTTGTAAATATGAAAAAACATTAATCACCGTATTGTCAAACGAAGGCAGAAAATACATAATCACAGATACCGACAATCTATACGCTATCTATTAAAAGCGAGCAACAATAAACAATTTTAAGGGGGAAAGAAGATGAACCAGCAAGCAGAAAAAATCAAAACTGAGATCGCAAAAGGATTTAACCAATTTACCCCAAACCCCATGATGACAATCGCAACAGAATATATCCTCTCAATCGACAATCCAGATTTTTGGATTGACGAGGCAAGTTACTACATAGATAATCCAATTAATCTAATTATGGAGTTAACTCGAATCGGCTTACGTATCAAAGGCTTAGGGTTTGACACATTAGCCAAAATGGACCAAAAAACAGGGGAAATTATAATCACTAAAATTACTTTATAATTAACCCCCACACACCGCCCTACGGGGCACACAGGAGGTAGGGAGATGATAACAACAAAGAAAGCAAAAAAGCTCTTGACCAAAAAAGATCAGCAACATTTGACAAAATCAAACATAAATAGCCTTGAAAAGCTTCAAAATCAAATTACGTGGATGAAGGAAACTCAACCCGAAGACCCGTGGAAGATATGTCCTGAGTGTTTTCGGATCGCACATAAACTTGGAATAGTAGAAAAATGAAACCACTGATATTAACCCTACTCATAATCTTCTGCCCAGCATGGATAAACTCGGAACCAATAATTCCATGCCCCGCAGAGATAAGGATAATCAAAATGGCCCACAAATATCATGGGATACGGGTAAGCACATGAGACAATGGAGAGTATTACTTTCTCCGGGACGGGGAAAAATGTAGGCTGTTTACCAGGGGATGTATAAACTTTTTAAATCGGAGGTAGAAATGACACATAACCAGCAAGCCAAGAAACTATTATCCGACTTAAGAAACCTCATAAGAGTAGACTTTTATGAAGGAAGTAAGAAGGTGGCGGAATACCACCCAATGGATTTTAAAAGGGAAGTAAGAGAGGATGAGCTTTATTTCATTTTGCACGAGTCCGGGAAATTAGGCCGGACATGGGAAATAATAACCAAGGAAGATTAAAAAAGGAGGAGAAAATGAGTATCGAATTGGAGTTAAGAGGTAAAATCGTAAGGGGAGAAAAATATTATGAACTGGTGAGTTTTGGGATAGAGATAATCAAACTCGCAGGCGCACGACTCCAAACAATCAATGCCCGGCTGAAAAAAGAGAATGAAGGGTGGGAAGGATCACTCCATACCATCATAATTTAAATCCTGGGGGCCTCGGGCCCCCTTTATTTATTTACCCTCTGTAGACCCTGTTCCCAGCCGAACACAGTTTTTTGTGAACATCACCAACGGGGACATTACAAATATAACACCTAAGCTCTTTCGTGGGGTCCACCTCCTGGTTTAGCCTCTCCCAAACCCCTTGACGACACGGTGTGCCGTTGATTAACATTTTATGTGTCACTGTTCCCCCTTTGTAGAACTGAGAATCAAATAAACCCCTTCGGCTCCAATCAGTGTTACCCCTTGGGTCACAACTAATTGTACGTTCCCAGTGATTACAATAGACTGTTTCGTATAAATAGTTTTTAACCTCTCTCCAACTCCTGTAGCCAGCCCCTTGTTTTTATCAATGGGACTACTTTTTTTCTTACGCCTGTACGCCTGTGGAATTCCACTTTTATTTGTGCTAAATTATCGTTCCCGTCATCATCTATCCTGTTAATTATAAAGACAGAATCGCTTTCCTGAGCGATAATGCCGCTATCCCTAAGTATCCCATAATTTAAGTCTTTAGCCTTTATATCTTTAGGTATTTTAGTGGTATGACAGGCAAGAAATATGACCACATCCATTGTTACGGCAATACGCTTCAATCCCCTGACTAGCGTGCCTATCTCAAGGCTAGGATTCCTGCTTTGTGCCATGTCAAAAAGAAAGTGCAGGTGGTCAACAAAAACCACTTGGCAGAAAAACTTTTCCTTAGCCTCTTGGATCCGCTCAGTTATCCATGAAATTGAATTCGGCACGAGCTCCGCAGGCATAAACCCTGTTGGTAATGTCTCAAATTGGCCCAAGAATTGCCTTTGTGGAACTTCAAACTGAAACCACAAAGGATTCGCCCCCTGTGATGAAAAATTATTTGTCAATGTTTGGAGGAACAGCGTCTTACCGCCCTTTGTTGGCCCTGTGATAGTGTACAACTCCCCTAACATTAGGCCACCCTGTAGGTATTTATCTAATGTTGGGACCCCTGTTTCAAAAGATATTATGTCTTTTTGGTTTTTATATTTTTCTTTCACAACATGAAAAGGTAAAACCTGATCCTTCCCTTTGTAGTTAACTAACTTAACGCCATCCTCAGACATTTGACCTCACTTTCATCCAGGCTTATGTTCTTCTCTATGAGATATTTCATTTCTTTGTCTTCACTCTGCAGGTATTGTTTACGAAGGGAATACAACATACCCAGGGATCTTTCTTTTTCATAAAGAAGGACAAGGATTTCTTTCCTACTCCAAACTTCCATCGTCCGATTTTTCGATGCAGGCTATCATGGCAGTTGAAATAATGGTATCCTGGTTTAACTCAAGAAATGCCTGACTTTCCTCATGAGCTAAAATTTTCCGTAGAATTTCATATCGTTCCTTCGCGATTTTAACTATTTTACCGTTTTTTAATGTAATATCATAGCTTTCCATTTTCTTCCTCCTTTAATAGTTGGTCAAGGTTATAATATCCACCATTGCCCTTCTTGTCACCCCTCCACTTATCCGCTTGCTTAATCCAATTTCTAAACCCCCTTTCTTTGTTTTTATGCTGCTTACTTTTTGGCCTCTCTTCCTGGTAGTGTAAGTATTTATCTAACTCAAAATCAATATCTATGTTTGGGAAATCATTTTTAAGTGAGTCGATTAATTTTTTTGAAACAGGTTGTAATATACTTTCCTTTCCTTTACTTTCCTTTACTTTACTTTGTGTATAACTACCGGAGTTTTCCCCTTTTCCGGCGGAAGAAATCGGTATATCAAGTGTTTTTCTTCCGGTAGTTATATTAAATTTATCTTTTATCGCTTCCATTGTAGTACATTCATTTTTTCTTTTTCTGTAAGCATCTTGGATGCTGTCTATGAAATCTTGTGAGGCTATAACCTTTTTTTGTTCCCACAACTCCCTATCAAGTTTTTCTGTCTCAACCATTATTTCAATCATATCTAATGCTGATTTTTCATCACACTTGGTTGAAGCTAAAAAAAACAATAGATCAGATTCTTTTTCTAATTGAAAATGGTGGTCAGGAGTTCTGGCTAAAAACCTACATAGGTTTGTAAAAAACCCAGTCCCCTTGCATTCATATTTTGATTCTAAAATAAACAAAGTACGCCCGTCTTTTATGAAGAACGGGAAATAATCAACATCTTTTCTCTCGCTTCTTCCCATTTTCTTCTCTCTCTTCGTCCCAGTACTTTGATTTACATAAAGGACACAAGACGGGTTTGTCTGGTCTTCGTCTATACCATTCGTGCCCACATCTTAAGCATTTATCCTTTTCCATATCACCACCTTAACTTATTATAGGTAAATTGTCAAACAAAAAAAATCAAGAAATTTCTTTAAACATCCTCACTCGCTAATTAACTTTCTCTCGTTTTTTTTAATTAGCACTTCTACCACTAAAAAAACTCCTCCAAGAGGTCCTCCGCCCCGTAGTACAACACTCCCTCTTCCGGGGAAGGATCATTACTTATTCGCCAGAAACATCGAGCACAAAGTAGCCTGTTTGTTGTAATGTCCCCACAGTTAGAGCATTGGTGTGGTTCCCATCTTTGCGGCGCAGGAATAGCAAACGGGTCTTCTGTACATTGGGTATCTCTCCATGCGCTTGTACTACTTTTTTGCGCCTGACACTCAGGTTTTGGACAATACCTTGTAGCTGAGAAGCCCTTGTACTTATCACCGCAGACTCGACACACCTTCTCACATAATGGTTGTACGTACTTCTTCTTTAGGCCGTGTCTCTCACGTCCCCTTGCTTTCTTTTTTTTCATTTTCCTCCCTCCCCTACAAAAAACTCAGTTCATAAACAGTATTTTCAATTCTCTCCCTCGCCATGTCACAATATTCTTCCTTAACCTCAATTCCTATATATTCCCGATTGTTTTTCTTCGCTACGACCCCCACGGTCCCGGCCCCGGAGAATGGATCAAGAACAATATCCCCTTCTTTTGACCCCGCTAAAATACATGGTTCTACAAGTTTTTCTGGAAAGGTGGCGAAGTGGGCTTTTTTAAAACCTTTTGTGGGGATTGTCCATACTGAGCGTTTGTTGCGGTGTGTGGCCTCTTTTGCTTCATCACTACCTAAATATTTATTCATATGGTTTTGGGCCCCATTAACATAATCCCTGTTAATATCTCCGTCCCAACCCGTTTGGTTTCTTTTAATGCTGCTTTCTTTTAGCGGTTCCTTTATAGCCTCGGCATCATAATAATACTTTCCCGATTTACTCATCAAAAATATATACTCATGCGACTTAGTACACCTATCCTTAACGCTTTCCGGCATGGGGTTGGGCTTGTGCCATATTATATCCTGCCTCAACCACCATCCGTCGGCACGTAGGGCGAAGGCTACCATCCAGGAAATGCCTATTAGGTCTTTTGGTTTTAAGCTTTTATCAGTTACCCCAGCCTCTTTCTGGTATGTATTTAACCCCTGCCCGCCAGTTTGTCCTGTGCTTCCAGCATAACTATCCCCCAAATTCATCCACAACACGCCATCTTTCTTTAACACCCGCCGTACTTCCCTAAATATCTGAACAATATGATTGACGTATAATTCAGGAGTGGGTTCAAGGCCGAGACAGCCTTTCCATGCGCTGCAGAGTTGGCAGAATTGGCCTTGAACCGACTTTTCTCCTTTTGTTTTTGCCCCCGGATTTCCGCCTGTTTTCCACTCCATTGTACCCCGGTTAGAATCGTTACTTTTTGAAATTATTTCTGCTCCCCATTTGTGCCTGCAGCCCTTAACCCCATCCCATACAACTGGATCAACCCCATAATCTCTAAGCCCCCAATAAGGGGGAGACGTAACGCAGCATTGAACGCTTTCAGCATCCAGTGTTTTCAATACGGATAACGCATCCCCATTATAAAGATTCATTTTTCCTTCTTTCTTCTTTCACTATCAACCTCCCGCCCCCACTCCCGAATTAACCCCTCCGCCCCAAGTATCTCTTTTTGCTGCCTGGGATACTCGGAGAGTAGATCGGCGAGGATAAGCATTTCTGCCGACACTCGCTTCATTTGGCGTTTTATTTCATTGGTTGTTGGTGGCATTATTCCGCCCGCTTTCATCTAACCCGTCCGTCCGTCAGTGAATCCATGAATTCATAATGGTCCTTGAGGTCTTCCCACGGCAGGACCGCACAAAGAAAATGGTTAACGACAAACATCTTACCGCAATCCTGACATTTTATTAATTGCGAATGATCACTTAACCGGCGGACAGCGACTACATTCTTGTGCCAGAAATGATTCAGGCTGAACGGCATCGAACACCTGATTTTTTGGATGATCTTTTTAAGCATGCTTTCTCCCTTAAATTAAAACGGCACATCAGTATAATGATATAAAATCTCCCATTGCCCTCGGACTAACCTAATCATCTTCCATCGGAACCACGGGAACTCTTTAGCTGCAACCTTAAATTTTACCAAGGCATCATCTCTTAGAAACCCTTTAATTTCAACGATTTCAAAACAACCTGCGTGCACGATAAAAAAATCAGGCTTGTAAAAGGTATTATCTGCAAGGCGCAGATTAAACGGCTCGAATTTCCAATCAATAATTTCCCCGGCACTTTTTAGTAGGGACAGTTCTTGAGCGTATTTTGCTTCAGTCTTATTCATTTTTGTTTTCATTGGAATTGGTTTCATTATTGATGTACCCTTGCTCCACATTTCGAACTTCTAACGTCTCCAAACACTTCTGTGTAAAGGTCCATAAATTTACCTCTTTAACCACTCTTGGATTGTTATTTTGTATTGCATTCTTATCCTCTGACATCTTCCTTCATGGGAGACTCTAGGTGTGCCCAATGAGTTACATCCTCGTAGTAACACACAAAATGTTCCCTCCTGTAATTTTGATATATTTCATAGCCATCTTTCCCGCGTAGCAAAACATCATCTCCCTCTTTCGGAAGTTCAGTTTCTACTTTTATCCATTCCATCGTTTACCCTCCTTACCAACCTTTATATAGAATTTCCCTTTCCTCAATTCCTCTTTATAGTGTCTCCGGCGAGAGCGGTTCATCTGCTTCTTCGCCCACTGTGAAAACCTGTCCCTGTGATGTTTTGGGTTGTCAGTTCGCCAATATATCCAGCGTGCTTCTGATTTACATATTGGCTTCATTCCGGCACCGGCCTACCTACTCGTCGAACGGTTTAACTTTTTGATATGTAATGTTTGGATATATAGCATCTAAATATCGCTTATACCCGGCTTCTGGAAACAACGCAATAGCGCACTGGTCGCCGGAAATGTACGGCTTATTAACGATACAGCACATTTCCGGCTTCTCATTAGTTTTCCTACTCCACCACCACCCCGTTTCAGTAGGGTAGTCTATCCAGCCTTCCATAATCCTTTCACCTCCCTTTCGTTCCGCCACGTCCTCTCAAACGCCTCGGCGCACCCAGGACACCTCTCTTTCCGATCTCGGACGGATGTACATATTTCATGGCCCTTGATTTTTCTGTTGCAATCTTGGCGGGTTGTTTTTTTCATGGGTTACTCCAATAGGTCTTTAGGGTCAACCCCCATCGCATCCGCTATCTGTGCGATGGTATTAAAACTACTTCTCTTGGTTGATATAATAAAGTGTAGTAATTGGCGAGAAATGCCACACCTTGTCGCAAACTCAGCCTGTGAAACGCCAAGCCTCTTTATTTCACTCCCTATTTTCTTCGTGTTTACTTTTAATGATTTCATGTTTTCTATTTTACCGTGAAGAGAACACTTCTGTCAAGTGATATTTTCCTCATATTACTTTTTATTAATATTTTATTGATAATATCGTAAAATATGTCTTGACAAACCAGAAAAAGCTTTGTATCCTTATCTTACGAAGGGGGAAGCAACTATGAAAACAAAAGGCCTATGTAATTTAAAAAAGGAGGCGACAATGATAATCCGATGTACATACTGTGCAGACGAAGGCGAAGACAGCTACGTCGGCACATCACCGCCGCTATACTGCCCGACTGTGGCATGGGGGGTTTGTGAGCGACATAGAAAACTTTTTGATAAGGAGGAAAAAAGATGGCCGTCTTACATACAATCAGAAAAAATGGAGAAGGCGAAACAAAAGAGGTTAAGCTAACAGCAAGACGGGCAATTATTGAACACTGCAAAGAGTGTATGTGTTTCAATACGGCAGAGGTCAGGCGTTGTACAAGTACATTATGTGCGTTGTTTCCATTCCGTACTTGGGATAAGCCAGAGGACACGTTTTAGCGCATAGGATGTGTGAACTCTCTTTTTAGGTGGTTTGCATTGCCCTAAAAAGAGAGCAGCTTAAAAAATGGGAGGTTTGAACTATACAAAATGAGCAAGGGGGGTGGCATAAAACTAATAGATAGAACATATCGGGATAATCTATTTAGAAGGAGGTAAATAATGCGAGCAGTCACGTTTTATTTAGAAGAAGCCACAATTGACAAGATTAATGATTTTAGCCGTATCCACTTAATAACAACCTCTGAAGGAGTAATGAGATTGATTAGCGAAGGCTATCATCGCTACTACAAAAAACATTTGAACATAAAGGGCGAAAGGAGGGAGGAAGATGGTCAAGACGCTAATGGAGTTGTTTGATACGACAATTAAAGACGTACGAGCTCAGATGCAGGAACCCTACCTGAAACGGTATATTCCATGCGACCATAAGCTGTTAGGCACACTTCTTGCCGTGAAGAGGCGCATAGAACACCTTGAAGGTGAAAACGAATACAGAGAGAAAGCCATAAAGTATTTAATGGAGAGGGAAAACAATGAAAACACTACAAACATTGATAAAGAAGGTCAAGCATAAGGTTGAATATGAAGATTTCATGGACAGGCATATCCGTTGCGACCATCAATTGCTCGGCACGCTTATTGCCGCAGAGAGGGAAATGGGACGGTTGATAGGAGAAAACAAAGACCTGGAAAGGGTGATAAAATACTTAAGAGAGAGGGGGGGGTCTGTGGAATGAAAGAAGGCTGGCACGAAATGACAAACGAAGAATATCACAAGGAAAAAGGTCTTTCCTCAAGTGGTATCATCCAATTGCTCAAATCCCCGGCCCATTACGCAGCAAGGGAAGAGTTTAAGAAAACTGATGCAATGATCCAAGGGAGTGCTTTACATTGCCTTACACTCGAACCTGATTCGTTTAATGATAGGTTTATTGTAATGAAAAAGGGAGAGGTACGAACGGCGACAAAAAAGGCGAAGGATAACAGTAAATCCCTACTAACAAGCGGCCAATACAAAGAGGCGCTAAAATGGGCGCAAGAAATTGTTTCAAACCCATACGCAGAGAAATTACTGCACGCTCTCGGCCCGGTCGAGCAGTCAGGTTTCTGGCAGGACGAAGAAACAGGGGTGTTGCTAAAAGTCAGGCCAGACAAAAAAATACAAGAGCTTAAAACTGTGGTAGACGTGAAAACTTGGTCACTGGCAAAGCATTACAGCCTGGATTATGACTGGTTATGGTCAAAAGAAATTTCAAACCGGAAATATCATATCCAGGCGACACATTACCTGAACGGCTGCTCTATCCTTGACGAGATAGAGTATGAGAATTTTGTTTGGATTGTTATAGTTAAGGAACCGCCTTATCAAGTATTAACTTATGAGTTAACCGAAATTGACAAAAAAGATGCTCAAGATGAGATTGAGTCTGCACTATGGGAGTATAAGGAGTGCATGGAGAAAGATATATGGCCTAAACCGTCATTTCCCGGGATTAGGCAAGCAGGACGTTATCAATGGCAAAACAGATAAATTGAAAAGGAGGTGTATTATGGAAAACAATCAAAAAAACATACCAATGGTTTTTTCAAATGATCCCGCTGCGATTGCAGCGGCGGAAGGTGCAAGAGCAAGAATCCAATCTGCGTATCAAGTGGCCCTGCATCGCCCACGGGACGTAGACAATGCAAGAGATAGGATTCTACGTGCATGCAAAAGACATCTTTTTGCTGCAAGGGTAGAATTTAGCAAACCAGTAGGGGGAAGAAAAATCAAAGGCCCTTCCGTGAGATTCGCAGAACTGGCCCTCCGTGAATGGGGAAACGTTGATATAGAAACCCAAACTATATACGAAGATGATTTTGTACGAAGGATTAAGGTCAGAGTACTTGACCTCGAATCAAACTCTGGATTCTCAAAGGAAATACAGATCAACAAAACAGTTGAGAGAAAAAAAGGGAAAGACCGTGAGGTCTTGGGAGAGAGGCAAAACACTAAACACGAAACGGTATATATTGTACGTGCCACAGACGATGAGCTACAAAATAAAGAAAACGCTTTGATTTCAAAAGCTGTGCGAAATGAGGGATTAAGGCTGATCCCCTCAGACATAGTTGACGAAGCGATTGAAACATCAAGAGAAACGTTGAGGAAAAGAGATAAGGAAGACCCGGACGCAGCAAAGAAAACACTCCTTGATAGTTTTTCTGAACTAGGGGTAAGGCCAAAAGACATAACGGCATATCTTAAGCACGATCTTGACACTATTACACCCTTTGAAATCGAAACTCTCAGGGGTATATATACGGCAATTGCGGACGGAGAGACAAGCTGGCAGACAATCGTTGTAAAAGAGGAAGAGGACAATAAAAAGAAAAACGACCTCCAAAAAACCCTTGACGAAATACCGACAAAGGAAAAAGAGGAAACGCCTCCGGATTTTGCCAAAAAGAAAGAACCTTCCACAAAAAAAGAAATCCTCGCCGTTTATGAGGAAGGATTAAAAGCCCTTGCTCACTACGGGATCAAAGAAGGGGAAATCCTTAAAAAGCTTGGCACAACAAAGGGAAAAATCACTATGGAGGACGTGCTTAAACTGAGGGGCTTTTATGCCCAAATATTGGAAGGTGCAGCCCCGGCCCACCTTTTTCCACCCAAGGAAGAAAAGTCCACAGTCTCCGGCAATGAGGCATGGGAATTCCCCGAGCCGGAGAAAAAGGAAAGTGAGATTTCCTTGTATTTCAAGAAGTGTGCTGAAGATAAGATAGAATTAGGGGAAGAAACCTATTATACAACCCTTGGTGATATAGGCTTTGCCAAGGCAAACGAGGCGAAAACCAAGAAAGACCGGGACAAAGTGTTGAAAGCCCTGGAAGAGGCAAAGGAGAAGCAGGACAACGTGGAAGAAAAAATGGTCTTATGTCCTAATACCGGAGACCCCAAAGACCCAACTACACAGGATGAAATGAAGTTGTCATATTGTAATGGACGGTGTGACAAAAGAGATGGCTGTCCGGCGTTTTCGGCTGGAAATGTTTTGAAGTGAGGGGGGATCATGAAAACGAGAAAGGTTATTATATACAGGTATGAAAAGGTTAAGGGAAAAATACACAATGAAAAAGTTATTGATGGCCATGGGTTTTTTCATCAGTTTGGTTTAGATTATGAAGAATTTGAAACGGGGCCGGGTGTTTATTCGACAGCAATAGTCGAAATGCTGGACGGATCAGTAAAAAATGTTCCAGTTGAGTTGATTGTTTTTAATGATTAATCGTAAAGAAGGGGGGGAGTGGAAAAGTGAAAATAACAACAAATGAAAACGGGGGGGTTGTTATCAGGGAAATATATAGTGGTGTTATCATGGAAACTAAAGAGGGAAACCAAATAGCCGTCTGCATGCGTGATGATACCTTTGAAATCAATGTATGCCCCAAAGGGAAAAACATAAGAAATTGGTGGCGTGTTAACATGGACACGGACGAAATTACACCAATTTGAAAAGGAGCATAACTAATGAAAAAAATAAAAGACTTAATGCTGAAAAATTTCGGCAAAGTTGACCACCTTTCCATTAACATTAATCCAGGAGTCAATTTTCTTATTGGCGAAAACGGGTCCGGTAAAACAACTGCGGGACAAACTGGAATATGGTTTGTACTAAAGGGTCTTGCACAAAAAGGCCCGGACGTATTTCACGCCGAACGGTTCCGGTTCATAGGCCCAAATGCTAAAAGCGCAAAGGGGCGAATAACAATCATAGACGAACACGAAGGTTTTGAGGCCGTCGTAGAGCGCAAAATCACAAAGTCAACTCCTACGCTCAAAATAACTGCGTCCGATGGGCGCCAATTGGGGCAAGCATGGCTTGATGAGATATTCAATGTTTTTACCATGAACATTTTCAGTCTTTCAAAAATGCCTCCCAAGGAACAAGCTCTGGCATTGGGGATAGATACCTCAAAACACGATAGTAAAATAAAGGCATTATTCGAGGAGCGAAAAGAGGCTAAAAAGGAGGCGGCCCGGCTAAGGGTAGTCGCCGACAAATGTGAACAGGTGGCTCCGGTTAAGCCAGTCGATCTTACCTCGCTGCTGAAGCAGAAAGAAGAGATCGACCAGGAGAACCACAAAAAGGCGAATGAATCAATGGCGAAACACAACAAAAGGATGCAAGAAGCCATCGCCTATAATGGAGAGCAAGGAAGGCTTGCAGAAAAACAAAGAATAGTAATGGAGGCGAAGGAAGCCGCTAAAGAAGCAAAGAAAGCTGCACAAGAAGCCCTTGACAAAGCACTTAAAGAAGAATCCGAGTTAATCAAACCGGACAAACTGATCCCCACAGACTTCCAGCCGGAAGAAGTTGATCTGATAGATACTGAAGAAATCTCAAACCAGATCATAAACGCCGAAGAAACGAACGAGAGGGCCCGTAGACACGAAGAATATGTTAAGGCAATAAAAGAGTACGCTCAGTCAAATCGAGCATTAAGAGACATGATAAACAACTATGAAGAGGCTATAGAAGACAAAACCGCTTATATCCAGCAATCCAATCTCCCATTCTCTAACATGACGATTGACGAAAATGGCGGCCTTCTGGTAAGCGATAAGCCGTTTTGCGAACCGTATTTCAGCAAGGGTGAGATCATGCGGATGTCAATGACACTCGCAGTAACACAGGCAAAAGCCGGGGAATTGAAATACATCTTCATCCCGGATGCCAATAGCCTTGACCCGAAAAACAGGGAGAAAACAATTCAGTTTCTTTCTAATAAAGGGTTTCAGGTTATGGTCGAAATTGCCGACACAAAAAAGATCGGAGACAACTCAATCTTGTTGAAAGAACGTAGGGTAGTTGACTCCTACGAGGTTGAGGAGGGAGGTGTTGAGTTATGAAGAAAAAATATTTCGTCTACGACCCAATGGATAACGGGTTTGCGACCTTCGCCACAGTCCAGGAAAGAGACAAGGCGGAGGAAGAATTTATTCAGTATTACTTGGATGAAGTCTGGAGCGAAGACGTTGAGCACATTATATCCGGGGTTATCACAAGAGAAGTAAAGGAATATGGTAGAATAAAAATGCCAGCCCCGGATGAAATAGATGAGGCTGGGTGTGATGTTGATGGTAACTATTGGCCCAACGGCATAGACTATATTTGTAATTACAAAATGGTTGACATCGAGGATGAATCTGGCAATGGAGGGGTCGAATTATAGCGAAAGGAGAGTTAACAAAAAATGAATAAAATAACCATTGACGAATATACTCTATCCAACATTCTAAATAATTATTGTTCCTGCGGCGGTCGTGGGCCGAAAGATGATCCGTGTGACGCATGTGCTATTTGGCATGAAATTATAGCGTGTAAAACCGAAGACTTGGCGGATAAAGATTTCTTAAGGGAGAAGCAAAATAAAAAACGGAAACTGTAAATATTGTGGGGCCCCCTTGCCGGATTCCAAAGGGAAAAGAGCAT